>WNFD01000305.1_pt1 | contig 68291 bp, 71 predicted proteins | sample 5400491 | NCBI WGS metagenome assembly WNFD01 (sample SAMN13153343, study PRJNA577476) | soil metagenome | isolation source: 120 cm saprolite under Douglas fir tree site 2 hole 2 replicate 2 | place: USA:California | collected 2015-04-18 | reverse complement strand
AGCCGCGGATGCGCGAACAGAATCACGAGCGCCGCGTCAGGGACGAGCCGCTCGAGGCGCGCCAGCGATGCGGCACCCAGATCGGCGCGGCCTTTCCATGACCGCGGCTCGGCATAGACCAGTACGGCTCGGCTGACACCGGGGCGATGCTCAGGGCTGACTCGAACTCCGGCATGTCTCACCTCGGCATGAAAGGCATCCCTCGGCGGAATCGAGTACGGCCCGCCGACATCATCATCGACGATCGCGACGTCGAGACTGCGCGTCAGTGACGGCGCGTTGCCCCGAAGCAGATGCACGGCCCGATCCGCCAAACTGTCCGCGAACTTCTGATGCTCGGCGACTTGGCCCTCGTCCAGCGCGCTCGGGTGACCCCGGGACGGCGCCCCGGCATTTGGCGTGCCCCAACTCGTCACTGCTTTCTCATATCTCTCGAGCGCCTGTCCCGCACGATCGGCCGGCACTTGCTCCAGTGCGCGCACGACGCCAGCCCAGTCTGTGGGATAGAGCAGCATGTCACATCCCGCCGTCACCGCCGCCGCCGCGGCCACCCCCTCCGGCGCCGCCGCCGTCGCGCCGGCCATGATAAACGCGTCCGTAACCACGAGTCCATCGAATCGAAGCGTGTCGCGCAGATAGCCGAGAATCGGTTTGGAAAACGTCGCGGCCGAGCCGGTCGCATCCCACGCCGGATAGGCGACGTGTGCGGGCATCACACTCCCGACGGCGGCCTGCACGGCGGCCGCAAACGGCGCGCAGTCGGCCTGCTGGAGCTCCGACGCGGGAACGTCCACGACGGGCAGTCCCTCGTGCGAATCGGTCGTCGTGCGGCCGTGTCCCGGGAAATGCTTGGCACACGCGAGCACGCCGTGCTCCTGGCAGCCGCGGATCCACGCCGCCGCGTGCGCGCCGACGACCTGCGGATCGGCGCCGAACGACCGGGTCTGCACGATCGGATTCTTCGGCTCGACGTCCAAATCGCAGACGGGCGCGAACGCCCAGGTGAGACCGACGGCGCGCACCTCGGTGCCCGTGATTTGCCCGCACGCATACGTCGCATCGAGATCGTTGAGGTACCCGAGGGCGGCGGGCGGCGGCAGTTCAGTAAGACCCTTCACTTGCTGCCCCGGCCCGCGCTCGAAGTCCGAGCCGAGCAACAGCGGCCGGCCGGCGATGTCACGCAGCGCACTCGTGAGTGCGGTGACCGCGTCGCGCGTGCCGCCGAAGAGAATGAATCCGCCGACGCCGGCCGCGACCGCGGCGTCAATGGTGGCGCGATTGGACCGGAACGAACCGCGTCGCCAGCGCAGCGCCGGACAGACGAGACGCGCGCGCGGCTGGATCACGGCGGCGTGACGTGCCCTAAGACGCGCGGTCCCCGCGCACCCGTGGCGGCCGGCAGATTGCCGGGCTTCCCCATCACGGTCTCAAGGCCGAGAAACGCAAAGGCGACGGCTTCCTTCGCCTCGCCGTCGAAGAAGAGCTGTTCGAACAGCACAACCGGACGAGGCTGCACTTTGGCGGCCAGCCGCTCGACGAGCGCGGGATTCTTCGCGCCGCCGCCGGAAATCACGAGCTCGGCGCTCGAATCGTCGGTTCCCCAACGAGCGATTGCCCGTCCAATGGTCTCGGCGGTCAAGGCGGTCGCGGTCGCGACGGCGTCGTTATCCGAGCCGCCCGCCTTCCGCACCCGGGCGAGCAGCTTGTCGGCGTACTCGATGCCGAACCGTTCGCGCCCCGTGCTCTTCGGCGGCGGCTGATCGAAATACGGATCGGCGAGCAGCTCGTCGAGCAGCTTCGCGATCGGCCGGCCGCGCCGGGCCCGGTCGCCGTCGCGATCGTAGGACGCGTCGGGATCGACTCTACGTGTTACCGCGTCGATGACTGCGACGCCGGGCCCAGTATCGAACGCGAGCGCGCCGGCCGTTACACCGCGGCGCGGCACCCACGTGACATTCGCCATCCCGCCGAGGTTCAGGAGCCAGCGTCCATGCTGCTCGTGACCGAAGAGCATGACGTCGGCGAGCGGCACCAGCGGAGCGCCCTGCCCTCCCGCCGCGACGTCGCGCGCGCGGAAGTCACTCACGACCCGCACCCCCAGCCGCTCCGCCAGCACGGCCGCGTCGCCGAGCTGGAGCGTCGCTCGACCCGGCTCATGCCAGATCGTTTGGCCGTGCGAGGCGACGAACGCCAAATCTCTCGGGTTCGTTTTAGAGGACGCAAGCAGCGCAAGGACTGCTGCAGCAAAGCGCTCACCCAGCGCCACATGGAGAAACGCGAGCTCCTTCGGCGTACCGCGCGCGATGCCATCAATGATCGCGCCACGCTCGGACGCGCTGTAGGGCTCCTGCCGGAACGCAATCAGCTCGGCACTGGGAGCATCGGGAGGATTGTCGCGCAACTTCACCAGCGCCGTCGACACGCCGTCGAGCGACGTGCCCGACATGACGCCGACGGCGAGCGCCTCCATCAGGCGCGCGAGCTCACGGGTGGCGGATCGCCGACGACCGGCCGGACGAATCCGCGGGCTGCCTCGAGCAGGCGCCGCGCCTCCGCCGCGTCCACGCCACGGCGCACCATTACGATGGCGAGCTTGACGCTGCCCCCGGCGCGCTCGATCGCGGCGCGCGCCTCGGTTCGCCCGACGCCGCAACACTCCATCACGATCCGCTCCCCGCGATCCACGAGCTTCGCGCTCCACGCCATCAGATCCACCATGAGATTGCCGTAGGCTTTGCCGAGCCGAATCATGGCGCCGGTGGTCAACGTGTTGAGCACGAGCTTCGTCGCAGTGCCCGCCTTGAGCCGAGTTGATCCGGTGAGCACCTCGGGACCAACGATGGGATTGATGATGACGTCGCACGTCTCGGCCAACACTTTGGGCGGCGTCGAGCACGTCACGAGAACTGTGCGGGCGCCCAGCGTCTGCGCGCGGGCCAGCGCGACCCGCACGTACGGCGTGGTGCCGCTCGCGGCGATTCCGACGACGACGTCCCGATTGGTTACCGCCGCCGTGTCCATCGCGGCCGCGGCCGCGTTCACGTCGTCCTCGGCGCCCTCGAGGCCTTTCACCAACGCACCATAGCCACCGGCGATCACGCCGACGACCATCGACGGCGGCGTTCCGAACGTGGGCGGACACTCGGTGGCGTCGAGCACGCCCAGCCGCCCCGACGTCCCCGCGCCGACGTAGACCAGCCGTCCGCCCGCACGAAACGTCTCGACGAGCAGATCGATCGCCTGTGCGATCCGCTCGCGCTCGCCGCGCACGACGCCCGCTATGGACGCATCTTCGGCATTCATCAGGTCCACGATCTCGAGACTCGAGGCGACGTCGATTCGCTCGGTGTTGCGATTGCGCTGCTCGGTGCTGCGGGGATCGTGGAAATCGGGTTTGGGCATGGAAGGTGGCGTCAAATTAGACGTTGACCGCGGCTCGGGTCAACTTCCAGATTAGGAAATGCGGAACATCCTCGCCGTCTTCGTTGCGACGCTCACCTTGTCGTGCGGCGTCTCGCGCGCTCCGGAAAACCCGGCGCCCGAACTTCTTCCCGCGCACACCGTCGTCATTCGCGGCACGCGCAGCATCCCGCCGGCGTGGACACTGCGGTCGAAGCCCGCAACCGCGCAGCATGCGATGGTCGTGTCTGCTCATCCGCTCGCGACTCTGGCCGGAGTGGAGATTCTGAAGCAGGGCGGCAATGCGATCGACGCCGCCGTTGCCGTCGCCTTCGCGCTCCAAGTCGTTCTCCCCGACGCCGGCAACATCGGTGGCGGCGGATTCATCGTGCACCGCAGCGCCGCGGGCGAGGTACTGGCGCTCGACTATCGCGAAGCCGCGCCGGCTGGAGCGACGCACGACATGTATCTGGATTCGGCCGGCAACCCGACCGACAAGAGTCTCGTCGGGCACCTCGCCTCGGGTGTCCCCGGTAGCGTCGCCGGGCTGTACGCAGCCTGGAAGCGCCTCGGCTCGCTGCCTTGGCCTACGCTCCTTGCCCCCGCGATCCGGCTCGCGAATGGCCATATCGTGGACAGCGCGCGCAGCCGAGACATCGGGTACGACCGGGAGCTGCTTGTCCAGTTTCCCGCGAGTCGCGCCCAGTTCCTTCCAAACGACAGCGCGCCGGCGCCGGGTACGCTGTGGAAGCAGACGGACCTCGCGCGCACGCTGCAGCTCATCAGCGATTCCGGTCCCGACGTCTTCTACCGCGGTCAAATCGCCGATCTCATCGTCGCCGAGATGCAGCGCGGCGGTGGAGTGATCACGAAGAACGATTTGCGCGCCTATCACGCCAAATGGCGCACGCCAGTCGAGTTGACGTATCGCGGCTACACGATCTACTCGATGCCGCCACCCAGCTCTGGCGGCGTGACGATGGGCGAGATCCTGAACATCCTCGAGGGCTACGACACGATTCCGGCGCTTGGCACGCCCGCGTACGAGCATCTGCTCGCCGAGGCGATGCGTCGCGCGTTCATCGACCGGAACCACTGGCTCGGCGACCCCGACTTCGTCCAGATGCCGATCGAGCGTCTGCTCTCGAAGTCGTACGCGGCGTCGTTGCGCTCGGAGATCGATCTCCAGCATGCGACGCCGACTCCGCCGTCCATCACGACGGGTGGCGGCGTCCACACTACGCATTACTCGATCGTCGACGCAAAGGGAAACGCGGCCTCGGTTACGACAACCCTGAACGGCGGTTTCGGGAGTGGTGTCACGGTGACGGGCGCCGGCTTCCTCCTTAATAACGAAATGGACGACTTCGCCTCGGCGCCTGGCAAGCCGAACATGTACGGTTTGGTGCAAGGTGAAGCGAATGCGATCGCGCCGGGCAAGCGCATGCTCTCGGCAATGACGCCGTCGATCGTCCTCGACCGCGGCGGCAACCTGTTCATGGTGGTCGGGACGCCGGGCGGGCCGACGATCATCACTACGGTCGCGCAGGTCATCCTCAACGTTCTCGACCAGCGGATGACTCTCGCCGATGCGGTCGCGGCGCCGCGCATCCATCATCAGGCGTTGCCCGACGTGATTCGGTATGAGCGTGACGGCCTGAGCGACGCGACGGTGCGCGCGCTCGAGGCGATGGGGCACAAGCTGGAAATGCGACGGGGGATGAGCGGCATCGTCGCCGCCATACAACACACCGCCGGCGGATGGATCGGGGTTGCCGATCCACGCTACGCCGGCGGTGCTTTAGGCTACTGACTAGTACGACTGACACGCTCACCATTTCGCGCTACGTTTGGAGCCCTATGCGCCCCCCCCCACTAAGACAGTCATCGCCCGCGGACGTCTGCGTCGTCGGCTCTGGTGCCGGCGGCGGAATGGCGGCTTACGTCCTCACCCGCGCCGGTCTCAACGTCACCGTGCTCGAGGCCGGCGGCCCGTGGGACAACACGACCGACTCCGCGATGTTCAAGTGGCCCTACGAATCGCCGCGCCGCGGCGCCTCCACTCCGGCCAAGCCCTTCGGTGAATTCGACGGCTGCATCGGCGGATGGGACCTCCCGGGCGAGCCGTACACCGTCGCGCACGGCGAGAGCTTCCGCTGGTGGCGCGCGCGCATGGTCGGCGGGCGGACCAACCATTGGGGTCGGATCTCGCTCCGCTTTGGGCCGCGCGACTTCAAGGCGAAAACGTACGACGGTCTGGGGGACGACTGGCCGATCAGCTATGAGGACGTGCGCCCCTATTACGAAAAACTCGAGCAGCTGGTCGGCGTGTTCGGGAGCAAGGAAAACGTCCCCAACGCGCCCGACAGTCTGTTTTTGCCGGCCCCGAAGCCACGCTGCTACGAGCTCCTGGTGCAACAGGCCGCGCGCCGGCTGAACGTCACCTGCGTTCCGGCGCGTCTGTCGATCCTCACGCGCCCACTCAACGAACGTCCGGCGTGTCACTACTGCGGGCAGTGCAATCGCGGTTGCAAGACGAACTCGAATTTCTCCTCGACGAATGTGCTGATCGCGCCGGCACTCAAAACCGGAAAACTCAACCTGATCACGCACGCGATGGCCCGCGAAGTGACGCTCGATCGCTCGGGACGCGCGAGCGGCGTCACCTACATCGACACGACCGCTGGCAGCGAGCACCACGTCGCTGCGCGGGTGGTGGTGCTCGCCGCCAGCGCCTGCGAGACGTCGCGGTTGTTGCTCAACTCGAAATCGTCGGCCTTCCCGAATGGCTTGGCGAATGGCAGCGGCACGGTGGGCAAGTACCTGACCGATACGACCGGCACCGACGTGGCCGGCTTCATTCCCAAGATGATCGACCCCGTGCCACACAACCATGACGGCGTGGGTGGGATGCACGTCTACATGCCGTGGTGGCTCGACAACAAGAAGCTCGACTTCCCGCGCGGCTATCACATCGAGGTCTGGGGCGGGACCGGCATGCCGGAGTTCGGCTTCATGGGCGGCATCCAGAATTACCCCGGTGGCGGCGGCTACGGGAAACAGCTCAAGGCGGATTATCGCCGCTATTACGGCGCCTACGTCGGGTTCTCGGGTCGCGGCGAGATGATCCCCAACGAGAACAGCTATTGCGAGATCGATCCCAGGGTCGTGGACCGCTGGGGCATCCCCGTTCTTCGCTTTCACTGGAAGTTCACCGACCACGAGTACCTGCAGGTCAAACACATGCAGGAGACGTTCCGCGCCCTCATCGCCGAGATGGGGGGCGTATCACATTCACAGATGCCGTCGCGTGAAGACGGCTATGGCATCGCGGCCGGCGGCGTGATCATTCACGAGCTGGGCGGCGCGCGCATGGGATCGGATCCCAAATCGTCCGTGGTCAACGCCAACTGCCAGACGCATGACGTCAAGAACCTCTTCGTGGCTGACGGATCGCCCTTCACATCGCAGGCCGACAAGAACCCGACCTGGACGATCATGGCGCTCTGTTGGAGAACGTCGGAGTACATCGCGAACCAGATGAAGGCGAGGGCCCTATGAAGCGACGCGAAGCGGTAGGCGCAATCGCGGCGGCCGCGCTGACGGCGGCGTTTCGCTGGACGCCCGAAGAAGCCCGGAAGGCCGCGCAATGGGCGCGCGATGCAATCGCGGCACAGACGCCATATCAGGCGCAGTTCTTCACGCCACACGAATGGCAGACCGTGCGTGTGCTCGCCGACCTGATCATCCCGCGGGATGAGCGTTCGGGCAGCGCGACCGACGCCGGCGTCCCGGAATTCATGGACTTCGTGATGAACGACCGTCCCGACGGGCAGATCGAGATGCGCGGCGGGCTGGCCTGGCTGGACTCGCAGTGCCGCGAGCGTTCGGGCAAGACATTCCTCGATTCCACCGACGCCGAGCGGACCACGTTGCTGGACGACATCGCCTGGCCCAAGAAGGCAAAACCGGAGCTCAGCCAGGGCGTCGCGTTCTTCAACTTTTTCCGCGACCTGACCGCCTCCGGCTTTTATTCCAGCAAGATCGGCATCGCCGACCTCGACTATCGCGGCAACGAGTTCGTGCGCGAGTGGACCGGCTGCCCGCCCGAAGCGCTGCAGAAACTCGGCGTCCATTACGAGGATTGAATGGCCAAGCGACTCGGCATCGGCATGGTGGGCAGCGGCTTCAACGCCAAGTTCCACATGCAGGGGTTCGTCGGCGTCCGGGATGCCGACGTCCTGGGGGTCTGGAGTCCGAACGCCAAGAATGCCGCCACGACGGCGGGCGTCGCCAAGAAGCTCGGCGTCGGCGAGGCGAAGCCGTATCCCTCGATCACCGCGATGGTCGAGGATCCGGCCATCGACGCGATCTGGCTGTCCGGGCCGAACTACGCGCGCATCGAAAACGTCGAAGAGATGGTCAGTGCCGTCGAGCGCGGCAAAGGCAAGCTGATCGGCGTCGCGTGCGAGAAACCGCTGGCTCGGAACGTCGCGGAAGCGAAACGGGTGCTCGAATTGGTGAACAGGGTCGGCCTTGCGCACGGCTATCTCGAGAACCAGGTCTTTGCACCGCAGGTCGAAATCGGGCGGATGCTGTTATGGGCACGGGGCGCGAAGATCACAGGCCGGCCGTATCTCGCCCGCGCGGCCGAGGAGCACAGTGGCCCCCACGGTCCGTGGTTCTGGCAGGGCGCGCTCCAGGGCGGCGGCGTGCTCAACGACATGATGTGCCACTCGTCGCTGCTGGTGCAGCACCTGCTCACCGATCCGACGAAGCCGACGACCTCGGTGCGACCGGCACGCATTACGGCGCACATCGCCAGCCTCAAGTGGACTCGCCCCGCCTACGCCAAGAAGCTGACGGCGACGATGGGCAAGGACGTGAACTACGACAAGGCGCCGTCCGAGGACTTCGCGAGCGTCGTCATCGAATTCACGACCGACGACGGATATCGCGTCCTCGGCGAAGCGACCACATCATGGAGCTTTGTTGGCGCGGGGCTGCGGTTGTCGGCCGAATTACTGGGCCCCGAATACTCGCTTTCGTGGAATTCGCTCGACTCGGGGCTCAAGCTGTTCTTCAGCCGCGAGGTACAGGGGAAAGCGGGCGAGGACCTGGTCGAAAAGCAGAACGCCGAGGTGGGGCAGATGCCTGTGGTCGCGAACGAAGCGGCGGCGTACGGCTATGAAGCCGAGGATCGACATTTCGTCCAGGCATTCCTCAATAAACAGAAGCCCGCCCTCACATTCGACGATGGGCTTCAGGTCGTGAAGGTTCTGATGACCGCCTACATGAGCGCGGAGCAAGGTCGGACGATCGACTTCCCTGCCCCCGGAATCGATACCTTCGTGCCCGCGGTCGCGAAAGGAACGTGGAAACCATGATCGGCGCGTTAGCTTTGCTCGCGATGGCACAAGCGCCCCAGCAGTGGCCGCAGCACTCCATGGATCGCCCGCGGCCCCCCGTCGTCGATCCCGGTCCCGAACGGCCGCCCGCCCCAGCGCCCAAGGATGCGATCGTCCTATTTGACGGCTCGAATCTCTCGCAGTGGCGCGCCGATGACAGCGGCGCCGCGAAATGGATCGTGCAGGAAGGCTACGTCGAGGTAAAGCCTGGCACAGGGATGCTCGTCTCGGCACGTGGCTTCGGCGATGTGCAGCTGCACATCGAGTGGGCCACGCCGGCGGTCGTGAAAGGGGAAGGCCAGGAGCGCGGGAACAGCGGCGTCTTCTTGATGGGGATGTACGAGCTCCAGGTGCTCGACTCCTATCAGAACGACACCTATCCTGATGGCCTGGCGGGCGCGATCTACGGCGAGAATCCGCCGCTCGTCAACGCCACGCGGCCGCCCGGCCGATGGCAGGCGTACGACATCGTGTTCCGCCGGCCACACTTCAAAGCCGACGGCTCACTCGAGCGGCCGGCACACATGACGGTGTTTTTGAATGGGGTACTGATTCAGGATAACTTCGAGTTGGTCGGGCCCACCGCGAACAAGGCTCGACCACCGTATCGCGCTCATCCTGACAAGCTGCCGCTGAAGTTGCAGGATCACGGCAACCCGGTGCGCTACCGCAACATTTGGATTCGAGAGCTTAGCGAGTAAGCTCCCCCTGCGGGGCGTCTTCCCTGGCGGGCGCCTTGAAGAATGCGGCGAAGAACAAGAGCACCGCTGCCGCAAAGGCCGCCGGCAAGATCCAGAAGCTGCGCCACTGATCGAGCGTCAGAGCCCCCCCGGTTGCGCCGGCCAGGAAGCGGTCGTAGACGTTCCCGGCGATCTGCGCGCCAATAAGCATCCCAACGCCATACGTCACCAGCACGAGGAAGCCCTGCGCCTGGCCGCGGACCGCCGGCGTCGACTTCTTATCGACGTAGATCTGGCCGGTCACGAAAAAGAAGTCGTAACATGGACCGTGAAGCAGGATGCCCAGCGCGATGAGCCAGAAGACGCCGCTGGGGGCCGCGATCGCAAAGAGTGCATAGCGCAGCACCCACGCGCCCATCCCCATAATCAGCATTTTCTTCACGCCGAGCCGCAGGAACAGCATCGGCATCAGCAGCATAAAGATGGTCTCGGACATCTGCCCGAGCGTCTGAGTCGCCGCGATGCGCTTTACACCGGCGGCACCCAGGAAGAGCTGCGTGAAGTTGTAGTAGACCGCGAGTGGGATGCAGAGCAGCAGCGAGGCCGTGATGAAGATGTAAAACGGCCGGTCGCCGATCTGCGCAAACGCATCGAGCCCCGCGATGCTGCGCAACGAGACGGGTTGCCCTCTCCCCGGTGGCGGCGTGTGCGGCAGCGTGAAGCTGAAGACGCCGAGCAATACGCTGGCAGTCGCTGCCGTGTACAGCGGCATGGCGGTCTGCTCCGGGACCACGCCAGTCACCTTCCCCAGGAACAGACTGATGAACAACCCTGCCACAATCCAGCCGACGGTCCCGAAGACGCGAATCAACGGAAACTGCTGCTCTTGTGACTGGATATGGTGGAATGCCAGACTGTTCGCGAGGCCCAGCGTCGGCATGTAACACAGGTTATAGAGGAGCAGCAACAGAATGAACGTCGTGGGGGAACCGGTGAAGCCCGGGACGGCGAAGAGAATCAGGCCGCCCAGCACGTGCAGGATGCCGAGGACTTTTTCCGTCGCGAAATAGCGGTCTGCCACGAGCCCGAGGAAGAACGGCGCGGCAATGGCCGCCACGGGGTTCACCGTGTACGGCCAATGCGTCAGCGTCGTCATGCCGTGATTCGTCATGTACACGGCTATGGATGTGTACCAAGCCCCCCAGATGAAAAACTGGAGGAACATCATCGTGGACAGCTTGGTGCGGATCACCGCGCTACGATGCCGATACCGCGAGTTCCTTCGTCAGCCGCATGATGATATGCGCCCCTGCTGGTAGGACGATGTCCGAATCCTTGGTCTCATGCGCGACAGCGGCGCCCGCAGCACCGCCCACGATGCCGCCGATGATCGTGCCCTTCTTGTTGCCGCCGAGCACTCGACCTAGCAGCGCGCCGGCGACGGCGCCCGCCCCTACCTTGGCAGCGTCACCAGTCGTAACGCCGCGACCCTTGTGGATCGTCTCGAGGGAATCAATCGTGCCCTCGATGGGATACGTGTGGCCACGTACACTGAGGCTCGTAACGGAAAGTGTCAATGTGCCGGGCGTATGCGGATTCGGTGCGGGTTTGACGGCGGCGATGGTGCCGTTCACGGTGGATCCGGCAGGAATGACGACTTGACCAGCGGCATTTTTCACATCATCGACGACTCGAGCCGTAAAGGGCTGCCCAGCCTGCGCTGTGCGCGATGAAATCGTATCCGTCGCGGCCATATCGATCGTCGTGCCGGCGCTCAAGTGCATCGTCCTTGGACGCGCGGGAGCCGTCTGAGGCACGGGCGGAGGATTGGTTGGGCGCCGCGGGCGGTTCACGGGAGTACGCATCGGTTGGGGCTCCGGTACGTCGCGCATCTGTGTCGTGGACTCGGCGGGCGCGAGCGTCAGGTTGCGCGCGGTCGAGTCGGTGGACTGGCTCCCCGACTGCCCGCTCTTTCGACACGCGGTCAAAGCGAGAGCGGCGGCAGTCGCCAGGGCGAGAATGCGATTCATAGGAGTCCTCTCTGTAGGAGCTTGGGCGCGACTGACAGGGTACCCGCGTCCGCGTATCAGGTTCTAGAGCCGCCGCCGCAGCGAATCGGGCGTCAGGCCCTGCAGGTAACCCGCGAGTACTGTGAAGTTGTCCGTCACCAGCAAGATACCAAGCACGATGAGCAGCACACCCGCAATCCGATCCACCCACATTATGTACGGTCGAAAGCGCTGAAACCAGATGAGGAAGCGATCGAGCGCCAGCGCGGTGAGGAGAAACGGCACCGCCAGCCCCGCGGCGTAGACCGCCAGCAACAGCACTCCCCGCGCGAGCCCGGTTTGCGTGGCTGCGAGCGTCAGAATGCCGCCGAGAATCGGGCCGATGCAGGGTGTCCACGCGGCGCCGAAGGTGAAGCCCACGACACCGGAGCCGACGTACCCGATCGGCTTGCGCGCCAGCTCGATCCGCCGCTCGCGCATCAGAAACGCCGGCCGCAACACACCGAGCAGATACAGGCCGAATAGGATCAGCAGCACGCCGCCCGCGCGGCCGAGCCATTGCTGATAGTCGCGCAGCAACGCACCGAGTGCGGAGGCAGCGGCTCCGAGGATGACGAACACGAGCGTGAAGCCGGCGACGAACCAGAGACCGTGCAGCACCGCCGTGCCGCGCCGCTGCTCCACTTCCTCGACCGACATCCCGGTGAGGAAGCCGACGTAGCTGGGGATCAGGGGCAGGACGCAGGGGGAAAGAAAGCTGAGGAGCCCGGCCGCGAACGCGACGACGAGCGAGACCTCCGGGTCCCTCACACTAGCCGCAGAACGCGACCGCGGAGACGACCGTCGTCCAACGCCCGTCCGCTCCACATTCGGCGGTCGAGGTGACGTTCATCGTGCGCACGATTTCGCCGGACAAGAGCCACTGCTCGCGGCGCTCGTCCCACGCCTTGTCCGCCTCGAAGGGCACGCCCAACACGGTTGCGAGCATCGACGCCGCCAGATCTTCGGCGTACTCGCCGGAGACACTTTCGCTCTGGCCGTAGCTGTGATGTTCGGAGATGTAGCCATGGTGAGAAGGATCCGCCGGCATGGCGACGCCGATCGACGCCGCGACGAGACGGCTGGGCTCGTTCGTCGCCGACTCGGCGATCACGGCGAACACCACCTGACCAGGCCGCAGCATGCTCATGCCTTCTTCCCGATCCACCAGCTCGCAGTGCGGAGGGAAAATCGAGCTCACCCGAACGAGGTTGAAGTTCGCGAGATGCGCGTCCCGCAGCGCCATCTCGAAGCTCGTGAGTTTTTCCTTGTGCCGGCCCACGCCCTTGGTGAGAAAGGCCTTGGTCGGGATGAACATGCGTGCGTCGATCAACCTGAATGACCTCCTCCTTCGTACCAAGCCGAGGGACCAAGTTCGACCGGCGGCTCCGTGTCGCCACCGCGGTCCACCGTTGCCTGCATCACCTGCGCGAGCACTTCCGCGGGACTGAGCCCTACCTCCGCGACTTCGATTTTCGACTGCCCGCGCTCTTTGCCGCGGACGATGAGCATGTATTTCGCCGTGTAGACACGCAAGCGGCCGTCTGCTGCTTTGCGTGTCACCACCGCCGTGCCCCATTCCTTGCCTTCTCGCTTGATGGGGCGGAAGACATAGATGGTCTCAATTTCCCCGGGCGGCACGTGAGCCTCGACGGCGGTGGCGAGTTTAGCCCAGCCCGCCCCCTGGCCCGGAGCCGAAGGGGCTAGCGGGAAGAGGGCGCCGGCGTCCGAACCGGTTGGTTCGCTTGCTGCCATCGCTCCACGTAGAAACGCAGGACGTGCATGAAGTCCTGCGCATTGGTGACGACGCCGTACGCCTGATGCGTCCCGCGGTCACGCAGCTTCGTGACCACGAACTCGGTCTGATCCACACAGATCGTGGTGAGGGGCCGAATGTCTTCGGTGACTCTGGAGTCCACGAATGCGGGCAGCATGTTGCCGACGGCAATCGCGTGCAGCGCCGTCGCCACGAACACCGCGAACGTGGCGACCGCCGTATAGGAGCGCATCGCGTCCTGCGCGGCGAGCGTATCCGGAATCACGTCGGGCAACGGGCCGTCGTCGCGGATCGAGCCGGCGAGCACGTACGGAATGCGGTGCGTGACCAGTGCGTGCATGATCCCGCTCGTCGCGATCCCCTGCCCGACGGCCTTTTCGATCGAGCCGGCGCGCCGGATCGCGTTGATGGCCCGCATGTGGAGTCCATGACCGCCTTCGACGCTTTCGCCGGAGCTGGACATCCCGAGCGTCGTGCCGAAGATCGCGGCCTCGAGATCGTGCACGGCGACCGCGTTCCCGCCGAACAGGACACTCACGTAGCCGTTCTCGATGAACCAGATCATGTCCTCGCGCGCTCGTGCATGGACCAAAGCGGGACCGATGACCCACAGCATCTTGCCGCCGCGTTCCTTCTCTTCGCCGAGCAGCTGAGCCAACACGCCGTAGTCCACCGGTCGCTCGCGCGACACTTCCGCCGCCATGAACCGGAACTCGTTCGGGCTGTGTGTGCCGCCGAGGAAACCCTCGACGTGAACGAAGATCCCCTCGCTGCCGTCTTCGGCCGCTCCGACCGCAACGTTGTCTCCGCGCCGCACGCGACGCGGCTCGCTGACGACCAAGTCGTCGGGACCGGCTTGCACGATCACGCAATCCATCCGCGGCAGGCGCGGACGGCGCCAGCCGGTGGGAGGGGGCAGCTTCACGTAGGTCGGCAGGTTCGTGGTCGAAAAAAAACCGTCGGGAAGGACCCCGTCAGCCGGTGCGGGCGTGAATCGCGCTTCGGGCGCGCCCGACAGCGGCGGCGCGGAAAAGTTGGGTGGTCGGTACTGAAACCGGGGACGATTCACAGGGGAGTCAAAATACCAGAAATCAAAGACCATTCACAAGAGTGAGACGGGGTCGCGGTCCACCATCACCGCGCGATGCGACTTCGCGCGCCACGCGCGCACCACGCGACCGAGCACGCGCGGCTCCGCCGCCTTCGTCAACACGTGCCACCGCCACTTCCCCTTGAGGCGCATCAGCGGGCACGGCGCCGGTCCCAGCACGGTCAGCAACCCGTCGAGCCGCGCGCTCGACGCGCGCCGCAGCCACGCCGCCACACGCTCGGCGAGATCGGCAGTCCAGGCGTGATCGGTCCCCGAGACCACGAACCGCACGAGGCCGGTGTGCGGCGGATAGGGAGGATTGGGCGGCGAGCGCAGCGGCAGCTCGGCCGCCGCGAATTGCGCGACCGAGTGCGCCGCGGCGGCGCGAATCGCGTGATGGTCGGGCGCCCGCGTCTGCACAAATACGCGCCCCCCGTGCGGTCCCCGGCCAGCGCGGCCGGCGACTTGCGCCACAAGCTGAAACGTGCGCTCCCCCGCGCGAAAATCGGGAAAGTGCAGGCCCGTGTCGGCGTCCACGACGCCGACGACGGTGACGTTGGGAAAGTCCAGTCCCTTCGCGATCATCTGGGTGCCCAGCAGGATGTCCACCGCGCCGCTCGCCACGCGCTCCAGGATGTGATGATGAGCCCACTTGCTCGTCGTCGTGTCCAGATCCATCCGCGCGATGCGTGCGCGCCCAAATCGCTCACCGAGGAAATGCTCGAGCTGCTGGGTGCCGAGCCCGCGCAGCCGCTGCGTGAGGTGACCGCAGACGACGCACGTTGCAGGGATCGGCTCCTCGTGCCCGCAGTAGTGACAGCGGAGAGCGGGCGGCGTCTGATGGACCGTTAGCGCGATCGCGCACTGCGGACAGCCGGGCACATTGCCGCACGCCGGACACTGCACGAACGTGGCAAAGCCGCGCCGGTTGAGCAGCAAAATGACCTGCTCCTGGCGCTCGAGCGCACCCGCGACCGCGCTATCCAGCGCGTCGCTCCAGGGGATCGTCGCCGTGGCCTCGACACGAGGGGCACTGCGCAGATCGATGATCTCCACCGGCGGCAGGGGCCGCGCGCCGACCCGGTCGGGCAACGCGAAGGTGCTGACTCGACCCTGCGCTGCCTGATCGAGGGTCTCCAGTGAAGGCGTCGCGCTGCCGAGGATCAGCCGCGCACCCTCGAGCTGAGCGCGAACGGCCGCCGCGTCGCGCGCGTGATACCTCGGGACGGAGCCCTGTTTGTAACTGGGCTCATGCTCTTCATCGACGACGATGGCGCCGAGTCGCTGCACCGGCGCAAAGACGGCAGATCTGGGGCCGACGGCGACGCGGCGTTCACCGCGCCGCAGCGCGCGCCACGCATCGGCGCGCTCACCGTCGGACAAACCCGAATGCAGCACGGCCACATGATCGCCGAACACGCCACGCACACGGGCTACAGTCTGCGGCGTGAGCGCGATCTCCGGCACGAGCAGGATGGCGCCCCGACCGGACGCCACGACCCCGCGCAGAATTTCCAAATACACGAGCGTCTTGCCCGAGCCCGTGACGCCGTTTAGCAGCACCGGCATGCTGACCGGCGTGGACTCGATACCCGCGACGACGTTGCGTTGGTCTTCAGTCAGCGTCGGCGGCGGCGGCGAGGACATGCCGGCAAAGGGATCGCGCATCTCAGGGACATGCTCGATGCGAGCAAGGCCCTGTCGCACCAGTCCCTCGAGGGAATTCCTGGACAGTCGCAACTGCTTCACCAGGTGGGAGACCGGCGCGCTGCCCCCAAGTGCCTCCACGGTCTCATAAACCGCTCGCCGCTGCGGCGCACGCTTGAAACGCCGCTCCCGCTCGAGCAGCGAATCCATCCCGTTGCGCGTCAACACCAACAGCCGCTCGGCGCCGGGTGCCGGTCCGGCCGGCCTAGCAACACTCCAGAGAGGGCCGGGCAGGATCGCGCGCAGGGCGAGTCCGAGTGGCGCGCCATAGTAGTCAGACAGCCAACGCCCTAGCTCCAGCAACGCCGGGGAGAGCGCCGGCTGATCGTCGGGTGCGGCAGAAATGCGTTTGATATTGTCGACGGCTGACGGCAGCTGACTGACGGCGGCTGTCACAATGCCGATGATGCTGCGACGGCGCAGGGGGACGACGACGCGCGCGCCGGGAACGACCCGCTCTGCGAGCGCATCAGGGACTTCGTAGATGTAAGAACGGTTTACCGGGACCGGCAGCACCACCGCGGCATAGCGCCCTTCCGCCCCCCCCGCCCCTCCTCGCCCGGCCGGGGCGGTCATCGCTTGCGGACGCCGAGACCAGGCTCCGTGGGGAGACGAATCTGCCCGTTGTCGATGGTCGCGCCGGTGAACGGATCGTCGACCGTCAACGCCGCGCCATCGAGGTCGGCGGCGTCGACGAGCGGCGTGAAGTGCGCCGCCGCGGTGATGCCCAGCGACGTCTCGATCATGCAACCGACCATCACGAGCATCCCGTGTGCGCGCGCGGTCGCGATCATACGCAGCGCCTCACGCAGCGATCCGCACTTGGCAAGCTTGATGTTGATGCCGTCGACCTTGCCGGCGAGGCGCGGAATGTCGGCCGCAACGAGACAGCTCTCGTCGACGATCACAGGAAGGTGCTTCGCCGCCGCCACGCGCCGCACTTCTGCGAGCCCGTCGAGATCGTCCGGCACGAGGGGCTGCTCGAGAAACTCGACGCCATAGTCGACGAGCACCGGAACCATCTGCTTGGCGCGGGCTAGGCTCCAGCCCGCGTTGGCATCTACACGTATCGGCTTGTCGGTCGCGTCGCGGATCGTGCGCAGGATTTCCTCGTCGTGATCCGTGCCGAGTTTGATTTTGAGAATTGGATAGGCCTCGGCCTCGCGGACCTTGGCCCGCATCTTCTCCGGTGAATCGAGGCCGATTGTGAACGAAGAGAGCGGCGCTTTCTTCGGATCGAGTCCCCAGAGGCGCCACAGGGGCTGGCGCAGCGCTTTCCCGACGAGGTCGTGCAACGCGGCGGAGAGCGCGGCGCGAGCGGCCCAGTTCTTGGGAACGACCTGCGCCCAACGGGCTTCGGCCGCTTCGAGGTCGAACGGATCGCGCGGCAGGTGCGAGGCGAGCCGGTCGAACGCCGCGAGCACCGTGTCCAGACTCTCACCATAGAAAGACGACGGATCGGCCTCGCCCCAGCCTTCCTGCCCATCACCGTCCGTGATCCGCACCCAGGCGCGCTGGTAGCCGTTGGTCGAGCCACGAGCGATGACGAAGGGGTGTCGAGTCGTGATGGAGCACTGCTCGACGTGGAGCTTGAGTGTCACATCTTCAAGATAGCGCGCGTACGAAAGCGCTGCTGCCCGCCGCGAGCAGATCCAGGCGATAGCCGCCCTCCAACACGCCGATGATCGGGCGCGAGCCCATACGCTCGCGCAATGCCGCTGTCCAGTCCGCGATGTCGCCGGGCTCGAGTGTGAATTCTCCGAGCGGATCGCCGGCGAGCGAGTCGAAACCGGCGGAGATCAGCAGCGCATCCGGTTCCCAGTCCTTGAGCGCGGCATCGACGCCGGCGAGGAAATCGTGCGCGTAGATGGCGCGCGGCAGTCCACCGGGTCGCGGAATGTTGAACACGTTGCCGGCGCCGCGCTCGGCGGCGGCGCCTGTTCCCGGATACCACGGATACTGATGCATCGAGACGAAGCGGATGGACGGATCGCGCTCCACGAGCGCCTGCGTGCCGTTGCCGTGATGCACATCCCAATCGGCGATGAGGACGCGCGCGCATCCCAACGACTGCGCGTGACGGGCGGCGATCACGACGTTATTCAGGAAACAGAACCCCATCGCGCGCGCCGCGAGGGCGTGATGCCCGGGCGGACGCGTGATGGCGAATGCGGTACCGCCCCGTGACCGCATGCTCTGCGCGACTGCGGCGACCGCGACGCCCGCCGACGCCAGCACGCTCTCCCAGCTCCGCGGCCCGAGAAACGTGTCGGCATCGAGTCCGCCCCCACCGCGGGCGTCCATGGCCACGAGCAGGTCGATGTACGCAGCGGGATGCACGCGCTCGATCGCTTCCCGCGTCGCGGGCGGGCCTTCGACCCACTCAATGAGGGAAGCGAACTCGGGACGGCGCAGCGCTTCGAGCACTACTTCGAATCGTTGTGGACGGTCGGGGTGGCCTGCGCCTGGGTAGTGGAGCCGGCAGGCGGGATTCCAGACTACTGATGTCGACACTACTTACGGCGGTGGGTTTCCAGCAGCTCGCGCAGGGACTCCGCTTCGAGCTTCATCTCTTTCCGAGCTTGCGCGAGCTCCGCCATCGCGCGGGCGTACCGGCGCCAGCCGTACACCACGAGCACCGCGGCGACGCCGCAGCCGGCTGCCCAGACGAACCGGCTCACCAGCGCGAACAGGGCAGCATCGAGCAGCAGAAACCCGATCGCGAAAATCGTGACGGCCCGGCTGAAGGCGTGCGACGTCATCGCACTGGTTGCCGCCGCGCGGGCAGCACGATGAAGGGAGCGTTAGGGCCCGCGCCGAGGGCGCGCAGCGTCAGAGATTCGTCGAGCACGGCGGCGCCCCGGAACTTGACGACGTACTCCTGCTCGTTGACGTCGGAGCGCTTGAGCGCGGCGCGTAACGCATCGCGCTTGAGCTGAGCGATCGTGGTGGCCTCGTCGACATGGATCGGAAGATTGTCCCATACCGGAGTCACCATCACCCGCACGGCATACCGCCCGTCGACTGAGGGAGTCGTCATGCAACTTCAACCTGGGACGCGAGCGGCAGCGTGGAGAAGAAGCGATCGATGGCCTGATCGAAGAACAGCGTCGACGCGCGCACCCGTGTCACGCCGTTCTCGCTGTCGGTCCACGCGCTGAAGACGACTTCCTCCCCACCCTGGCCCCGCAATGCCAAAAAGGTCGGCCCGCTCTTCTCCAGGAACGCTGCCGCATGAGGCACGCGCTCGGCGAAGAACTGCTGCGCGCGGGCGAGGATGTCGGCCGGCGCCAGAGTCACCGTCGTGGTGTGAATCATGGGGTCCGGAGAATGGTGATGCCCGTGGGCTGCCGCGGCACCGCGATCGTCGCGACGCGGGCACGCGTCGTGAGATCGATGACGTCCACCGCGCCCGGGTCCGCTCCGACACTCTCCTGCGAGATGAACGCCCAGCGGCCGTCCGGAGCGTATGCGATGCCGTGCGGCAGCGATTTCGACGTTGGGATCTTGGCGACTTCCGTCAAGTTTTGCGCGTCGACGAGTGAGATGCTTTGCGCTTTTTTGTTCGTCACGATGACCCAACGGTCATCCGCCGACGGCTCGACGTTGTACGCCCCAGCGCCCACCGGAATCTCTTTCACGAGCTGGAGCGATGCGGCGTCGAGCACCTGAAGGGTATTACCGTGATTGCAGGCGACGTAGAGACGCCGATCATCGGGTGAGACGGACACGAACGTCGGTGAGCAGTCGTGCGCAGCTCCCGCCGTTGCCGTTGTAGGACCGGCGGTGTGCATCGACATCGGCCCTCCCCCTCCCATCGCCATGCCCGTTCCGGTCTTGTGCCGGCGCGTGATGCGCAAGGATTGGCGATCGATCTCGAGAATCTCATCGGAGTTCATGCACGAGACATACACAAACGACCCGGCGTGATTGACTTTGACGCCGTGCGGCATGTCGCAGGCGCGCAGGTTGGTGAGCGGCGTCATCGTCGCGGTCTGAATGATCGAGACCACGTTGACGCGAGGATGATCGCCGTGAAAATCGGAATTCGCGACGAAGGCGAGCCCCCCATCCGGCGTCACGGAGATCGTGGTTGGAAACATCTCGACCTGAGCACGGCCCAGCAGCGAATCGGTGGCTGCACTCATCTTCCACAGCGATCCGTAGGGCGTGCCGTGCGCGATCGTGACGTACCAGGCGGAGCCGTCGGGCGCGACTGTGACGTTGTGCGGTCCGTCGATGTCTGCGGGCATGATGCCGACCGGCACGACCTTGGCGACACTCAGCGCCGTACCGTCCCACACGAGCTGCGTGACGATGTCGCCCGACTCGCTTGCCACCAGGATGCGGTAGCTCGGAGGAGGCGTCGATGCGGCGATGAATCCTCCCAGCAACAGCAGCGGCGTGATTATGAGACGCATGAGAAGGAAGATAGACAGTGCGCCTAATTCAGCGAGTGGCGATCTTGTCCTGAGAGGCACGCGCTTATTCGGGAGCCTCGGGCCAGTGTTTGTCCGGCCGCGCGGGCTCGCGATCGCGGTCCATTTCAGGAATGTGCTGCGGCTTCGCTTCGGTTGGAATGCCGCAACTGCTGAATCAGGTAGACGACGATCACCACATTGATGACGAGTGCCGCGATGCGCAGCGCGGATTGCCGGCGGATGAGCTCATAGATCTCGAACGGCACGAAGGAGAGGGTAGCGATCACCGTGAGATACTCCGCCCACCGCTTCTCCTCCCACAGACCCAACCCCTCCGTCACGAACAAGGCGGCGTAGAGGAACGCAACGATCGCGATGACGTGAAGATGGTTGGCCGGCTGGCTGCTCAACCAGGCGATCACACGGTCGGCCCAGCGGCGATCAAAGTGGGTCGCGAGTGCTTCGATCGTCCGCCGCGCGCGTTGGGCGAGCCCGGGCTGCAGCATTTTCAGCGCGCCGAACGCGACCGCTATGCACAAGACCGCCTTGACCAGCTTGAAGACGGCAATGACGCGTAGCCATACGGCCGAGCGAGTACTCAGCGCCGTGCGCGCAGCACCTCTCGTGCGGCGCGACGACCGCTCGACAACGCTCCGGCAACAGTTCCGATTTCATCGGCGTTCGTCGCTTCGCCGGCAAAGAACAGCGTTCCTTCGACCGGTCGCGTTAATGCGCGTGGCGCGCCGTTGCCGCCGACACCGATGTAGCTGTATGCCCCGCGCGAAAACGGATCCGCACGCCAATCATGACTGGCCCACGCATCGAGCTGCTCTTCCAGCTCGCGCCTGGGCACGGCGAGTACCTCGGACAACGCCACCAGGCTGCGCTCCAGCCGGGACAATGGCTCCTCGGCGAGCAAGGTTTCGGCGACCACGCCGCCCACCCAACCGGTGAGCAGGGGCGCTCGCACCGGCAGCGAACTCCACCACGTCGGTATCTCGACTCCGGCGGCGTGCAGGAAGTTCAAGCCCTTGCCGGCGGAGTCACCGTTCCCCCGCCGCTCTTTGAGAAACTCGGGCGCGTCCCAAAACGCTTCGCGGAACCGCAGTACGATTTTGAAAACGTGTCCGACCTCGAGACCTGCGAGCGCCCGTTGTTTCGCGGGTATCGCGGGCGCGAATCGGAGCGCGCCCGCCTTGAGCACCGCGACGGGGAGCGTCACGACCGCGGCGCGCGCCTGCGAGACCTCGAGCGGAGCACCGTCGCCCGCATGACATTCAACGCTGACATTGCCTCGTTTCCACGCGACGACGTGCGCGACCGTGCTCAAGCGGAGCTGCGTTCGGTCGGGATCGAGGCCATCGCGCAGCCATTGCATCAGCGCGTCGTTGCCATTCGCGATCCGGAATTGCTTGTCTGCGCGAATTTCCTCTTCGCCAGCCCCCCCGCCCCCGTCGGAGGCCTCGTCCGCAAGCGACTGCGCGCTCAGCCGCTCCGGATGCGCGGCGTACCACCCTTCGACGAAGCTCTTGAGCATGGAACGTCGGAGCGGCGGGAGTCGCGCCGAGTCGAGGTATTCGCTGACGGGGAAATCTTTGCCGCGCTTCGCGATCCGGCGGACCAGGTCGCGATTCATACTGTCGACGACTCCCCAAAAATCGGGCAGCGGCTTGAACCGTCCTCCAGCCACGAGCTCGTGCAGGTCGGGAAGCTCGAGGATGCCGAGTCCCGCCGCCCGCGCGATCGCGAGCGTCTCGCGCGCTTCGCCGTGCACGAACTCGGCGCCGAGCTCGAGGGGCACCGGCACTCTGGGATCATGACGTGTGAGAATCCGACCGCCGATGCGCGGCCGCGCTTCGATGACGGTGACGCGGAGGCCCGCTTGTGACAGATCCCGCGCGGCCGCGAGGCCGGCGGCACCGGCCCCGAGCACCAGGACATCGACGCGTTTACGATCGGAAGTCATGCCGGGCATATGCTGGAAGATAGAACGCCCTTCGTGGGACCGGAGGGGCTCCTAGGATTCCAGGTGCGCGCGGAGTGCCGATTCGATCTCGGAATTCGGCACGGCGCGCGCTCCGGCAGTCCTCGCATCGCGCAGCTGCTCGGCATTGAGATGAGAGCCGAACGCGAGCACCGCGACTCCGCGCTCCACCAAGCCGCGGATCCGGTCTTGTACGCCTGCTTTTCCTAGTTCGACGACCACGAGATCGCAGGGCTCGTCGCGAGTGATTGCGCTGCCGCTCGCGCGCACGATCTCCTGGATCTTGCCGCGGAAAAACAAATCGCCTGTCTCGACGAGTACGCGCTTACTCAACCCGCGAGCTTTTGCGTGAGATAGTCGACCAGCTGAGCGGCGGCGACGCGGTCCTGCTTCAGCGTGTCGCGGTCGCGGACCGTCACCGTTTGATCCTGTGTCGTCTGGCCGTCGATCGTGATGCCGAACGGCGTGCCCGCTTCGTCTTGCCGGCGGTAGCGCCGCCCGATCGAGCCACCGTCGTCGTAGAACACGTTGAAGTGCCGGCGCAGATCGTCATAGATGCGGTGTGCCAATTCGGGCATGCCGTCCTTGTTGACGAGCGGAAAGACCGCCGCTTTGAGTGGCGCAAGCGATGGCTTGAGCTTCAACACCACCCGCTGCTCGCTACCCTCTGCTGCTTCCGCGCCGCCGACTTCTTCCTCTCGATAGGCATCGCACAGCACGACGAGCGTCGTGCGATCCGCGCCCGCGGAAGTCTCGACGACATACGGAATGAATCGTTCGTTCGTCTTGGGGTCCAAGTAGTCGAGTTTCTTCCCCGCGTATTTCTGGTGATTCGAGAGATCGAAGTCCGTGCGGTTGTGAATGCCCTCGAACTCCTGCCACCCGAACGGAAACTCGTACTGAATGTCGTAGGCGTCCTTGGCGTAGTGCGCGAGCTCATCCGTGTCGTGCTGATGCCAGCGCAGCTTGTCGGAGCGGATGCCCAACCCTTCCACCCACTTCATGCGCTCGGAGCGCCAGAACTCGAACCACTCGTTCTCGGTGCCGGGCTTCACGAAAAACTGCATCTCCATTTGCTCGAATTCGCGCGTCCGGAAAATGAAGTTGCCGGGCGTGATTTCGTTGCGGAACGCTTTTCCGATCTGCGCAATGCCAAAGGGGATCTTCTGTCGTGACGACTGCAGTACGTTCAGATAGTTCACGTAGATCCCCTGCGCCGTTTCAGGCCGCAGATAGATGACTGCGGCTTGCTCCTCGACCGGACCCATGAAGGTCTTGAACATCAGGTTGAACTGCCGCGGCGCCGTGAGCGTGCCCTTGCTGCCGCAGACGGGACATTGCGCGTCGGGTTGGCCGGGCGTGCCTTTGATCCTGGGATCGTCCGCGCGAAAGCGATTCTTGCACTTCTTACAGTCGACGAGTGGATCGGTGAATCCGGCGACGTGACCCGACGCCTCCCATACCTTGGGATGCATCAGGATGGCCGCGTCCAGGCCCTCGATATCCTCGCGCTCGTGGACCATCGACCGCCACCAGCGCTCCTTGATGTTCTTCTTGAGCTCGACGCCCAGCGGACCGTAGTCCCAGACCGAGCCGAGGCCGCCGTAGATCTCGGAGGATTGAAATACGAAGCCGCGCCGCTTGGCCAGCGACACGAGCTTATCCATGATTTTATCGGCAGTTACGGGGGCGGGGGACATAAGGAAGCCGGAAGTTAAATGTGGAGGGCCTCGCGCGCGACCTGTTCCGCCATCTGGGCAAGCGCTGGGCCGTCCAGCATCCGTCCGGCGCCGTCGCCACCGACGGTGTGCACCCCCACCATGCCTTCCACCCGGCCCGCGACCACTGCCACCTTCTTCTTTGCTGCTTGAGCCCGCCGCACGACCTCTCCAGGCGCCTTTCCAACGAGCGACGTCCGGTCGAAGACCCCTTCCGCGGTGATGACGAGGTCCGCCTTGGCCAGCGCCGCGTCGAAACCGGCGCGCTCGAGAACCCATTCCGCGCCGGCCGCGAGCTCGGCTTTCGCGAAAAAAACGAGGCCAGCACCCAGCCCGCCGGCCGCACCGCCCATGGGCATGGAGCCGAGATCTGGCCGCCCCGCATCGCTCCAGAGCGCCGCCAGACGCGCGAGTCCGTCGGCCAGCTGCGGAATCTCCTCCGGACGGGCACCTTTCTGCGGCCCGAAAACGGGAGCGGCACCCTCGGGGCCGAGCAGTGGCGTCGCGACGTCGGCGAGCGCGACCACGCGGGCCGCGAGTCCCCAGCCCGAAGCGAATGCAGCGAGCTCCGCGAGCGCTCCACCGCCCTCCGGTAGCGACTGGCCTTCGGCGTTTTCGAATGTCCACCCGAGCCCGCGCGCCGCGCCTGTGCCGCCATCGACAGTCGCCGTGCCGCCGAGTCCAACGACGACCGACTTGGCGCCACGATCGACCGCCGTCCAAATCAGCTCGCCGACGCCGCGGGTGGTGGTACGCAACGGATCGCGATCTTCCGGCTCGACCAGCGCCAGGCCGCACGCGGAGGCGCTCTCGATGATTGCCGTTTCGCCGTCGATCCATCCCAGTTCGGCAGAGACCGGCTCGCCGATCGGACCGGTGACCGGAAGCCGCTCACGCAGCGCGCCCGCCGGCAGCACCACGTCGAGCAGACCGTTGCCGCCGTCAGCGACCGGACACTCGAGCACGGAGGCGCCTGGCAGCGCGCGGCGCACGCCAATCGCGAGCGCCTCTGCGACCTGACGAGGACCAAGGGTGCCTTTGAAGGCGGCTGGAGCAACGAGGACAACGGGCGGCATCTGGAGGCCAACATAACAGAAACGAGAAACCCCCTGAGTTGCCCCAGGGGGTGATCGCCTGCCGCACACCGTGCGCCCTAGAACCCGATGTGAGCTAAGCGAACTCCTTCTCGCAAATCGGGCGGGCGCCTGGGTGACTCTGGCAGCCGGGCTATCTCTGTACGGCCGAGACCCCTTGGCTTTGCGCCCCGCCGTCACCGGCGGTTTGCCCTTTGCAGAGATTCTGCGCGCCTGGGTAGCAAGAACGGTGCCGAGTTGTAAGGGCTGTCACATCAATTAGTGTCACGGTGACCTAGGAGAATTACTGTACCGCCTTCTGCAATAGAGAATGCAGAATGCGGTACAAAAATAACCGCTCACACCTCTATTATCTGATCTCGGCGCGTCCCGACGCTGACGTAGCGAATCGGCGCACCGGCAAGATCCTGGAGCCGGTCCACATACGCGCGCGCCGCGGGCGGCAAGTCCGCCAGGCGACGGACCTCCGTCAAAGGCTTTTGCCATCCCGGCACCGTTTCATAGATCGGCTGGACTCTGCCGATCGTCTCCACGTCCGCCGGCATGCTGTCGATCGTTTCGCCATCGAGTCGATATCCGACGCCCACCGGGATCTCCGCGAACGTGTCGAGCACATCGAGTTTCGTGACCGCCAAGCCCGTCAACCCGTTCACGCGAACGGCGTACCGCACGACGACCGCGTCGAACCAACCGCAGCGCCGCGGCCGTCCCGTCGTCGCGCCGAATTCGCCACCCAGCTCGCGAATGCGCTGCGCCACATCGGGTGCCGCTTCGGTGGGCAGGGGGCCGTTGCCCACCCGCGTGGTATACGCCTTCACCACGCCGAGGACGGCGTCGATCGCGGTGGGGCCGATTCCCACGCCGACAGCGGCGCCACCCGCGGTCGTGTTGGACGACGTCACGTAGGGATACGTGCCGTGGTCGACATCGAGTAACGCGCCCTGCGCGCCTTCGAGCAGCACCGATTCTCCGCGCTCGAGCGCCTCCCACACCACTCGACCCGCATCGACCGCCAACGGCAATAGTCGCGGTGCCAGTCTTTCGAGCAAACGCACGTGCTCTTCAGCATTGGCCCGCTCGCCGCTGGCGCGCGAGCCGCCTGCGAGCAGCTCGAGCATCTGATTTGCCGCCTCCACGCGGACGCGGACCTGCTCCTGAGCGCGCGTGAGATTACGCAGATCGCCGACCCGCATGCCGCGGCGCCCGTACTTGTCTTCATACGTCGGCCCGATGCCCCGCCCTGTCGTCCCGATCTGGTCTTTCTTCTCACGGGCGCGGTCGAGCAGCTTGTGATAGGGGAGCGTGAGATGCGCGCGCTCCGAGACGTGCAGCTTGTGCTCGGTGCGGACTCCGCGCGCCGCCAGCGCATCGAGCTCGGCGAACAGCTGCTCGGGATCCAGCACCACGCCGTTGCCGACGACGCAGACCGCGCCCTGAAGAATTCCAGATGGGATCTGGTGCAGGACGAATGACTTGCCCTCGCCCGTGTCCACCGTGTGCCCTGCATTCGCGCCGCCCTGATAGCGCACCACGAGATCCGCGCGCTCGGCCAGGACGTCCACGATTTTGCCTTTGCCCTCATCTCCCCACTGGGCACCGACCACGACCACACACTGCGTCTTCGGTCCGAACACGAAGGGTTCTCCTCACTGGAAATAAAAAAGCCCCCGCTGGGGGCTCTGGAGTATCCTCTGTGGGAAGCTATGCCGCGCGGAGCACGCGCGCCAGTGCCGCGGCGACGGTGGCGGCGCCGTCCAACCTGACCCGAGTTGTGTTGTCCGCCGGACGATGCACGACCCGCATGGTGCGCCAATCTCCCTTCAGGATCGTGACACACTCGCGTGCTACCCGCGCTAAGGCAATACCGTCTACGACGACCGGCAACCAACGCCACCGCCCCGCCCGAAGTGCCTCAGCGATGGCGACACTGGTCCTCCCGGCTCGATGCAGAAAGGCAACCGGCCGACCGATGTCATCGATGCCATCGAGATTGATCACGGAGGCATCTGCAATGAGATCGGCGCGATCAGCGGCCAGCGCCCGTGCACCGACAAGGCCGAGCTCTTCGCCGTCGGGAAAAATCACGCCGACGCTGGATGAAGATGCCAGCTGATCGAGGGTCATGAAGATCGCGATTAATGCGGTCGCATTGTCCACCGCACCAGGGGAGTTGTCGTTCACGCGATTCTGAAAGACCACAACCAGGCTGATCACCAGCAGCGCGGCCGCGGGCAGGGACGCCAGCAATACTCCGACGAGCCCAAGCACGAGCCCCAAGAACCCCAATAATCGAACAGCCATCGAGATCGGCTGTCCTTTGGAGTCATAGTGAGCAACGAGCCATGTTTTCACAACCTGCGAACGCATCGCGATGAGATTGATGCCTTGAATGTGGCGCGGAGCACCCAGCAGTGCCTTGGACGGCCGCCCCGCAAAGGCGTGCTCCTCGACACGAAAGCCTCGCGCCGATAGCTCGCGCTTCAGAGTCTCCCGAACTTTGGCATGATTGACTGAACCTACGAGCCGTGGAATCGCCAGCTCGCGGAATAACGCGCCGTAATCAGTCACCGCGCACGAGGGCCGTAATGCGCTCGCGATCGGCGGTTGAAACGGGCGCGAGCGGCGGACGCGTGGGACCACCGTATAACCCCACCGCGTCCATTGCCGCTTTCACGCCCGCGGGGCCGAGCTTGCCGACGATCTCTTTGTCGAGCGGTGTGACGCGTTCCTGGATCCGCCCCGCCGCGGCGCGATGCCCCTGCTCGAACTCGCGCACGAGCTGCACGCAGAGACTCGGCGCAAAGCACGCAACCCCGATGACCCCACCCTGACAACCCATCTCGAGCGCGGCGAAGAGCAGCGACGCCGATCCCGCGAGCACCGTCCATTGCGGCACCGCTTCCCGGTATGCCGCCAGGTTCTTCGGATCGCCCGACGAATCTTTGACTCCGATGATGCGCTCGTGTCCCGTCAGCTGCTGCAAGAACGCCGGCTCGAGCGCGAGATGAGTGTACTTGGGGATGTTGTAGACGAACACGGGCACGGGGCTCGCGTCGGCGACGGCGCGGAAATGGACGGCGAGCGACGCCGGCGTTGCGCCTGCCGAGAAGTACGCGGGTGGGCGCACGAGCACCGCGTTGGCACCCTCGAGCGCGGCGGCCCGGGACAACGCGATCGTCTGACGCGTCGACTCCGCGCCGGTGCCGGCAATCAGCCAGGCCCCGTCGCTCAGCTCTTTGCGCGCCACCGCGACCAGCTGTCGTTGCTCATCGGCGTCGAGCAGCGCCGCCTCCCCTGTCGATCCGGAAACGACGATGCCGTTCACGCCCTCGGTGAGGAGCCGCGAGATGTTCTGCCGGAAATGGAGCGGCGCAACGTCACCGCTCGTGGGATCGAACGGCGTGGTGATCGGCGCGAAAACGCCGTTCACTCGCTCGGCGCCGCCGAGGCGACCCGTGATGGGCGCCGCAGTGTGCGGACCTGCAGCTGAAAATCGGATGGATTCGACGATGCGGCCAATGCGGTCTCGTACGTCACGACGTCCTCGCCGACGAGATCCATGAGATGCTGGTCGAACGTCTGCATGCCGTACTGTTCGCGCGATTCCTTGATGTAGTCGTGCAGCGACGGCGTGCGGTCGCGCTGGCGGATCATGTCGCGCGCGGCACCCGTCGCCAGCAGGACCTCGAGCGCCGCCGCGCGCCCGTGGCCGTCGCCTCGCGGCAGCAAGCGCTGCGACACGACGGCGTGCAGCGCCTCGGACAGTCGCAGCCGGGCAATTTCCTGCTCCTCCGGCGGGAACATCGAAATAATCCGGCTGATGGTCGTCACGGCATCGGGCGTGTGCAGCGTCGAGACGAGGAGGTGGCCGGTTTCCGCGGCCTTCATCGCCGTGTCGATCGTCTCGGCATCCCGCAGCTCGCCGATCAGGATCACGTCCGGATCCTGGCGTAAGGCCGCGTGCAACCCCGTGCGAAAATCGTCGGTATCCACACCAATCTCGCGCTGGGTGATGGAGCAGTTGATGTCGCGGTGGAGAAATTCGATCGGGTTTTCGAGCGTAAGGATGTGGCGATGCTGGTTTTGATTGATGTGGTTGATGATCGCCGCCATCGTCGAGCTCTTGCCCGACCCCGTCACGCCGGTCACGAGGATCATGCCGCGCTCCGCGGTCGCGACCTGAGTGAGCACGGCAGGCAGCTTCAACGACTCGAAGGTCGGTACGTCGAAGGGAATCACGCGCATCACGATCATGAACGAGGAGCGTTGCCGCAGGATGTTGACCCGGAACCGGCCGATGCCCGGCATGCCCCAGGAGCAGTCGTAGTCCCGCAGCTTGTCGATGCGGCCGCGGTCCTCTTCGTTGGCGATCAGCTGTAGCGCGATGGCCTTGGTCTGATGGGGCGTGAGCCGCTGCTTGGTCAGCGGGACCAGCTTGCCGTCGATGCGCGCCCGGAAGACGTCCCCGGCCTTGATGTGCAGGTCGGAGGCCCCCCGATCTACGGCGGCCTTGATGATCTTTTCCATTCAGTACCCAGCGTCGAGGTCGACGACGTTCGTGAGGGGCGCCCCTGCAAGATAGCGCCGGATGTTGTCCACGATGAGGGCAGTTTCCCGTTCCCAGAAGCCATTGGTCACGGAGCTGACGTGCGGGCTCACGAGCACGCGCGGATGACGCCAGAAGGGGTGTTCAGGTGGCAACGGCTCTACGCCGAATACATCGAGCGCGGCGCCGCGGAGTTGGCGCTTGTCGAGCAGCTCCAGCAACACCGCCTCATCGAGCAGCGATCCGCGGGAAACGTTGATGACGAGCGCGTGGAGCGGCAGCATCTCGAGCACGCGGCGATCGACCGCACCCGCGGTCTCGGTCGTATGCGGTGCCGCGATCACGAGGACGTCACTTCCCGCTGCCAGGCGCGGCAACTCCGCTAACGTCCCGATCCATCGCGCGGCTGACAGCCCGCCGAGTTCCGGCCGACGTCGTACGGCCGCGAGCGACATGCCGAGCGCGAGCCCGCGACGCGCCACCGCGCTTCCGATACCGCCCAGCCCGAAAACGCCGAGCCGCAAATCCCGGAATTCGCGCATCGGGATCGCGCCGTCGGTGAAGTCTTCTTTGGCCCATCGCCCCTGACGCTGGGCGGACACCATGCGGTCGAGGCCGCGCGTGAAATAGGCGATCGCGGCGATGACCCAGTCGGCCATCGGGTCGGCGTGCACGCCGGCGGAGTTGGTGAGTACCACTCCGCTGCCCGAGATATGCGCGAGACTGGACCCGACGCCGGCGGTGGCGGTGTGCACCCAGCGCAGCGTGCCTTTCGCCGCCGCCGCGACCCCCGCTGGCACGCCGTATCCGATGTAGATCTCGGCGCCACGCGCGGCGGCGATCGCTTCCGGTGACCCCGACCCGCCGTCGCCGTCGGACACGGCGGGCGCTTTTACCTCCATGACGTCCCACCCCGCGCCCAGCGCATTCCTGATCTCGACCACGCGGGCATTGGGAATCCGCCACACGCCGCGGGGCGACGCCAGATCGATTACCAGACGGCGCGCGTTCACTCCCCCGTCGAGACCGTCCGCACCTGATCGTGGTGCAACAGCGTGATCATTGCCTGATCGTGCAGGCGCTTGGAACCGCGCATCTCGAGGTCGATAACCAGATCGACATTCTCTTGCCGGCTCGAGATCGTCAGGATCTCCAGGCCGGTGCGGCGCACCAGCGTCTCCAAATCCTCGAGGACCGTGGGACCGGGGCGCGCGTGAACCGAGATCTTCGATCTCGTGGATTGGCGCTCGACGACGATTTCTACGCGCCCGAGCCCCTGTAGTACGATCAGGACGACCAGCGTCGTCGCCAACGCTTCGGCATAGTAGCCGCTTCCCAACGCGACGCCGATCGCGGCGACGACCCAAATCGTCGCCGCGCTCGTGAGTCCCACGACGGCGCCGCGCGCGTGGAGAATCGTCCCCGCCCCAATGAAACCGACGCCGGTGACGATCTGTCCGGCCACGCGCGTCGGATCGGCTCCGGCTCCAACCATGGCGATGGACAGATGCGTGTACAGGACCGAGCCGATACAGATGAGAATGTTCGTGCGCAGCCCCGCCGGCTTGCCGCCAAGCTCCCGTTCCAACCCGATCGCGCCCCCGAGCAGCGTTGCCAAGCCCACCTGGGCGACGAGCGCGAGACGGAGTATCTCGGCCATGTGGCGCATCATCTCGCCCATATCAATCCTCTCCCGCCTTGAGGAATCCCATCCGGTCCCGCACCTCGGCCATGGTCTTGCGCGCGAGCACACGCGCCTTGCCGGCCCCCGCGCGCAGCCGCTCCAGGACCGTCGCGGGCTCGCGCCGCAGCGCATTCGCGCGTTCGCGCATGGGCGCGAGCGTCGCTATCATGTTGTCCGCGAGCACCCGCTTGCAGTCGAGACATCCCCACCCCGCGGTCCGGCACTTGTGCGCGACCTCGGTGACGGTGTCGGGCGGCGAGAAGCCCTGGTGCACGGTGAAGATGTTGCAGATCTCGGGCGTGCCGGGATCCTTGCGGGTCTTGCGAGCCGGATCGGTCACCGCCGGGCGCAACTTTTCCCAAATGGCCTCCGGCGATTCGAACAGGCCAATCGTGTTGCCGAGGCTCTTCGACATCTTGCCTTTGCCATCGAGGCCCAGCACGCGCTTGGTTGTCGTCAGCAGCGGTTGCGGCTCGGGGAAGTAGCCGTGGCCGTGGCGCGCGTTCCAGCGCCGCGCGATCTCGCGCATCAGCTCGAGATGCTGCACCTGATCTTCTCCTACCGGCACGAGGCTAGCTTTGTAGAGCAGCACGTCGGCTGCCTGCAGTATCGGATAGGCGAGCAGGCCGGCGGGGACGCTCTCCTGTCGCTGCGCTTTATCCTTGAATTGCGTCTGCCGCTCGAGCTCGCCGAGCGGCGTGACGGTCGTGAGCAGCCAGTTCAGATCGGTATGTTCGGCGACGTGGGACTGGACGAAGACGATGCACTTCTCGGGATCCAGCCCGACGGCGTACAAGCTGACCGCCATATCGAGCGTCAATGAGGCGAGCGTGGCGGCGTCGTACGGCTGCGTGACGGCGTGGAGATCGACGATCGAGAACAGGCAGTCGTGCTGGGTCTGCAGTCGCACCCAGTTCTGCACTGCGCCGAGATAATTGCCGATGTGGAGCTCGCCGGAGGGCTGGATGCCGCTGAAAACACGCGCCATTGGCGTTGCAAAGTGCGAGATTACAAGGACTTAGTCAAGGTCGCGGAGGGTGCGGCGCGGCGCGCAGCGGAGTATCTGCGCGCCGCCGTGCGCCCTGGTTGGCAAGCCTGGACGGAGAAGAGCCAGCACGACTTCGTGACCGACATCGATCGCGGATCCGAAGCGCTGATCGCGGAGCAGTTATTGCGCAGCGTGCCCGGATCGCTCGTGGTCGGTGAGGAGCTGACACCGGAACTCGTTGCTCAGGCCGACGTCGTCTGGATCGTCGATCCGCTCGACGGCACAACCAACTTTCTGCACGGCTATCCGGAGTACGCGGTATCCATCGGGTGCGCGGTCGGCGGTGCGCTGTGCGCGGGGGTGATTCACGACGTGCCGAAGGACGTCGTCTACCGCGCGTGGACCGGTGGTGGAACGTGGATGGGCACGGCGCGCGTGAAGGTGTCGACGGTGACGGAGCCGAAACGCGCGCTGATCGCGACGGGATTTCCCTTTCGACAGCTCGGGACGCTCGAGACCTATTTGCGACAGTTCGCCGCCATTACGCGCAATGTCAGCGGGATTCGCCGCGCGGGCTCTGCGGCGCTCGACTTCGCGCACGTCGCCGCCGGCAATTTCGACGCGTTCTGGGAGCTGGGCCTAGCGCCGTGGGACATCGCGGCGGGCGTGGTGCTGATCCGCGAAGCGGGTGGCCTGGTAACCCGGTTCGACGGCAACGAGGACGTGCTGAATCACGACAACATTGCCGCCGGTAACCCGGCCATGCACGCGTGGCTGCTGAAAACGCTGGCCAGCGCCCGATGACTTCTCAACTCGTCGAATGTGTGCCGAATTTTTCGGAAGGTCGCGATCCGCGCACGATCGAGGCGCTGCGCAACGCACTGTCGGCGGTCCCGGGCGTTCGCCTCCTCGACGTGCAAACGGATGTTTCGCACAATCGATCGGTGTTCACGTTCGTTGCCCCGCCCGCGGCGGCGCTCGCGGCGGCGTTCGCGGCGATGCGCGTCGCGACACAGCGGATCGACCTGTCGAAACACAAGGGTGAGCACCCGCGGATGGGCGCGACGGACGTGGTACCGTTCGTACCCGTTGCGGGAATCACGATGGACGAATGCGTCGCGCTCGCCAGGACGTTAGGCGAGCGCGTAGGCAAGGAGCTACAGATACCCGTGTTTCTCTACGCCCGAGCCGCAACGCGCCCCGAACGCGTGCTGCTGCCCGACGTGCGCAAGGGTGAGTTCGAAGGAATGCAGGGCAGAGTGCTCGAGCCGGACTTCGGACCGACCCGCGTCCACCCCACAGCTGGGGCCACGGCCATCGGTGCCAGAGCGTTTCTCGTGGCATACAACGTCTACCTCAATACGAAGGACGTCGCGATCGCGAAGGAAATCGCCAAGCAGATCCGGACGTCGAGCGGCGGCCTTCCCGCGGTGCAGGCGAGCGGCTTCGCGGTCAATGGCCTCGCCCAGGTGTCCATGAACCTGCTCGACATCGACATCACGCCGCCCGCGATGGTATTCGGCGCCATCAAGGGACTGGCCGAGAAGCGCGGCCTGAATGTGATCAAGAGCGAGATTGTGGGCCTGATTCCGGAGCGCGCGATCTTTGGCGCTGCGGGAGCAGCGCTGCAGCTTCCTGACGCGGCCGATCACATCCTCGAGGCAAAGTTTCGGGAAGCGCAAGAACCGACGCTGGACGGCTGGATCGACGAGCTCGCCAGCGGCGAACCGACACCCGGTGGTGGGAGCGCCGCGGCGCTTGCCGGCACTCTAGCAGCGGCGCTCGTCGCGATGGTGGCGCGTCTCACGATCGGACGGAAGGCGTACGCCGCGGTCGACAAGCGCGCCCGGGAGATTCTCGTCGCGGCTGAGGCGCTGCGAGGAGAGCTGCGCCGGCTGGTGGATGAGGACGCCGCGGTTTATGCGGCCGTGAGCCGGGCCTACAAGATCCCTAAACACGATCCCCAACGCACGCGCGCCATAGACGACGCGCTGCTCGCTGCGGCACGCGTTCCCGCGGAGGTTGCCAAGCGCGCGTCGCGAGTACTGGAGCTGGCTGAGGAGCTCCAAAAGATCGGCAACAAGAACGCGCGCTCGGACGCCGAGGTGGCCGATGGACTGGCCGTCGCCGCGATCGCGGGCGCCGAGGAGAATGTCAGAGTAAACCTGGCGGCGATGTCAGATCAGACTAAAGGGCGGGAATTGCTGTCAGGATCCTAGGTCCGTTCTCCCCGATCGCGACGGTGTGTTCGAAGTGCGCCGATAACGATCCGTCCTGCGTCACCACCGTCCACTTGTCGTCCAGCGTGCGGATCGCCGATCCGCCCTGATTGATCATCGGCTCGATCGCGATCGTCATGCCGGGCATGAGCCGCGGGCCGCGCTTGGGCTTGCCGTAGTTCGGGACCTGCGGCTCCTCGTGAAACGCCGCGCCGATGCCGTGCCCCACGAGCTCCCGCACCACCGAGTATCCAGCGGCTTCCGCGACTTGTTGCACGGCGTGTCCGATGTCGCCAACGTGATTGCCGGCCCGCGCTTGCGCGACGCCGGCCGCCAGCGCGTCCTGCGTGACCTGGAGCAAGCGGGCCACGGCCGGCGTGACGTCACCAACCGGAAACGTCGCCGCCGAGTCGGCGTGCAACCCCTCGAGCCAGACACCGACGTCCACGCTGAGGATATCGCCGTCGTGCAGCACCCGTTTGTGCGACGGGATGCCGTGCACGATTTCCTGATTGATCGACGTGCACAAGGTGGCGGGAAAGTCGTACAGCCCCTTGAACGAGGGCTGCGCGCCCGGATGACTGCGAATGAACGTCTCGGCGAGGCGATCGAGCTCTTCGGTCGTGATGTCGGGCCGGATGTGGCGGCCCACCAGCGCCAGCGTCTCGGCGACGATCCGGCCGGCCGCGGCCATCGTCTCGATCTCGCGCGGCGATTTGATGGTGATCATCGCCCGATGATCCGCTTGATCGCTCCGCTGATCTGGTCGACCGTCCCGGTGCCGGGGACACGGTGCACGATCCCGCGTTGCGCATAGTGCGCGATGAGGGGAGCCGTGTCGCGTTGGTAGGAATTCTGGCGATTCGCGATGACCGCGGGCGTGTCGTCGGTGCGGCCCCGCTGCGCCATGCGACGCACCAGCTCATCCTCGGTGACGTCGAGCAACAGAATGTGATTCAGCCGCTGCCCACGCGCGGCCAGCGTCTTATCGACGAGCTCGGCCTGCGCGGCGGTGCGGGGGAAGCCGTCCAGGATGGCGCCCTGCTTGGCCTCCGGACGCGCGAGCTGGTCCTTGATCAAACTGAGAATCACGCTGTCGGGAACGAGCTTGCCGTCGTCATAGTACTTCTTGGCTTCCACGCCGAGCGGCGTGCCGTCCCGCATGGCCGCGCGGATCAAATCGCCGGTGGTGATCTTGGGAAGGCCGAGACGCTCAGCGAGAATCTGTCCCTGGGTTCCTTTGCCCGAGCCCGGCGCCCCCAGGATGAGGATATACACTAGCGGCGGAAGCGAACCCGCGAGGTGCCAGCGCCCGCGCCGCCACCCTTCATAAAGCCGTCGTACTGCCGCAGCAACAGGTGCTGCTGGACCTGCTGCACGGTATCGAGCGCCACGCCGACGACGATCAGCAGCGCCGTGCCACCGAACCCGAACGGCATGTTCAGCGTGTTGGACACGACGATCGGCAGCAACGCCACGAACGTCAGGAAGATCGCGCCGGGCAGCGTGATGCGGGTCAGCACGGTGTCGATGTAATCCGCCGTCGCGGCACCGGGCTTCACGCCGGGAATGAAAGCCCCCTGCTTCTTCAGGTTCTCCGCCAGATCCACAGGATTGAAAATGATGGACGTGTAGAAGTACGCGAAGAAGACGATCAGCGCGGCGCTCGAAACGACGTACCAGACCGATGTGGTATTGAAGTATTCGGCGAACCGCTTCAGCCAGGCCACGCCGCTGAACGTCGCCACCGTACCGGGCACAATAATCAAGGACTGGGCAAAAATAATCGGCATCACACCCGCGCTATTGATGCGCAGCGGGATGAACGTTTTCTGAGCCTCGGTCATGCGTCCTCGGCCCAATACTTTGCGCGGGATCTGCACCGGGATCCGCCGGGCCGCCACGGTGATGGCGACCGTCCCCGCGACCACGAGCACCATCATGATGAGCACGATGAGCAGTACCGGGAAGCTGAGCGTGCCCGTGCGCAGCGCTTCGACCGTGCGCAGCGTCTCCGGCAGGATCCGCTCGATGATCGAGAAAAAGATCAGCAAGCTCATGCCGTTGCCGATCCCCCGCTCGGTGATCTGCTCGCCGAGCCACATGACGAAGACGCCGCCCGTGGTGAGCGTGAGCACCGTCGTCATCCGGAATGCCCACCCCGGATGCGCGACCGCGTTGGGCAGCTGTTCGGTGAAGATCGCGAAGCCGTACGCCTGGAAGATGCACAGCACGACGGTGAGATAGCGCGTCCACTGCGTCAGCTTCCGCTTCCCATCGTCGTCGCGCTGCATCTTTTCGATGATCGGGAACACCGGTCCGGCGAGCTGGAAGACGATGCTCGCGGAGATGTAGGGCATGATCCCGAGCGCAAACACGGTCGCGCGCGAGAACCCGCCGCCCGCGAAGAGATCGTACAGCTGGAAGAGGGTGCCCTGTCCCGCGTTCGTCAGGAAGTCGGCGAGCGCGTCGACGTTGACGCCGGGCGTCGCGATATGTGCCCCGATCCGGTAGATCGCGAGGCACAAAAAGGTGAACAGGAGCTTTTCCTTGAGCTCCGGAACCTTGAACAGATTGGGGATCGGATTACTCACGCGATCGTTCCGCCGGCCTCTTCGATCTTCGTCTTGGCGCTCGCTGAAACCGCCACACCTTTCACGACGAACTTCCGTCCCGACACGTCACCCGTTCCCAGCAGCTTGATCGGGTGATCGGGCCGCCGCACCAACCCGGCGCCGAACAGTGTCTCCGGCGTCACCTCGACCCCTTCCGCCAGCAGCACGAGATGCCGCACGTTGACCACCTGCGCAGGCTGCTTGAAGGGATTGGTGAAGCCGCGCTTGGGAATGCGCCGGATGAGCGGCATCTGCCCGCCTTCGAATCCCGGGCGTACCTTGCCGCCTTGCCGCGCCGTCTGACCTTTCCCGCCGCGGCCCGCCGTCTTCCCGATGCCCGACCCCGGCCCGCGTCCTTTGCGAATGCGCGCCCGATGCGAACCCGCGGGCGGCCGCAGGTCGTGGAGCGAGAGTCGCGTGACGGGCGCGGGCGCCTCGGCTTTCGCTTTCCGCTTTCTCTTCGTTTTGGTGACCGGCATCTACTTCTTTCCTTCCTTCTCGGGCGTCACCTGCACGAGGTGACGCACCTGTTGGAGCATGCCGCGCAGCGCCGGGTGATCGGGGTGCACGACTTCATCCTGGTGATGCTTGAGACCCAGGGCGATCAGCGTGCGCTTCATCCGATACGAGTGGCCACTGCCGGAGCGCACCTGCTTGATCCGGAGCGCCCCTTTTCCCACGGGCGGCAGCACCCGATCGCGGCCCGGTTTCCGCTTCCGGTATTTGCGTGTCGGGGGCAGCCTACCCATGCGTCACCACCGATTCCTGCCTCGCGCGGTACGGAATCGCCTCGACCTCGATGCCCCGTTCCCGCGCGACCCGCCGCGCGGTCGTGAGACGCTTCAGCCCGTCCATCGTCGCCCGCACCATGTTGTGCGGGTTCGTCGAGCCCAGGCTCTTCGTGAGAATGTCACGAATGCCTGCACACTCGAGGACCGCGCGCACCGGACCTCCGGCGATCACGCCGGTTCCCGACGCCGCTGGCTTGAGCAGCACCCGGCCGGCACCGTGCTTCCCGATGATTTCATGCGGGATCGTGCCGCCGGTGAGGGGCACTTCCGACATGCTGCGGCGCGCCGCCTCGACCGCCTTGCGCACGGCTTCGCTGACTTCGTTGGCCTTGCCCGTGGCAATCCCCACCTGGCCTTTGCCGTCGCCGACCGCGACCAGCGCATTGAAGCTGAAGCGCCGGCCACCCTTCACGACCTTCGCCACGCGGTTGATCGCGACGACGTTCTCGACCATGCCGTCGCCTTCGCGCTGGCGGTCGCCGCCGTCGCGCCGGTCACCACCCCGGCCCCTGCCCCGACCACCACGTCCTCCGCCACCGCCGCGCGGACCGCGTGCCGGCCGGTGTTCTTCGGGCGCCGGTGGAGGGGGAGCGTCGGCCGCCGGGACGTTGGTCGGCGCGGCGGTTCCCTCAGTCGAGGGTACGGTTTCGTCTTTTGGATCTGGCATCAGAACTCCAATCCCCCTTTGCGAGCGCCATCGGCGACGGCTTTCACACGTCCGTGATACTGGTAGCCGCCGCGATCGAACACGACTTTCGCGATCCCTTTTTCTTTCGCTTTCGCCGCGATGAGCCGGCCGAGCGCGAAACTGCGCGCGACCTTGCCCTTGCCCTCGACCTGGACGCCTTCGGACGTATCGGCAGCGCCGGCGAGCGTGACGTTGCGCTGATCGTCGACGAGCTGCGCGTAGATGTGCTTCGAGGAGCGGAACACGACGAGGCGCGGCCGCTGGGCCGTCCCTGTCACTTTCTTGCGAACGCGGAGGTGCCGGCGATACCGGTTGTCGGCCGCTGTTTTGATCTTGTGAATCGATCGCATGATTATTTCGCCGCCTGGGCCGTCTTGCCCGCCTTGCGGCGGACCTGCTCGCCGACGTAGCGGATGCCCTTGCCCTTATAGGGCTCCGGTGGCCGGACGTTGCGCAGCTCCGCGGCCACCTGCCCCACCAGTTCCTTGTCGACGCCCTCGATCTTCACGAGCACGTTGTTGGTCACCGTAATCTTGATGCCCTGCGGCGCATGATAGGGAACGGGATGCGAGAACCCCACCACGAGCTGGACGCCGAACGGTTTCACCTCGGCCTTGTAGCCGACGCCCTGGATCTCGAGCGACTTCGCGAACCCTGCGGTCACGCCCTCGACCATGTTGGCGACCAGTGTGCGCGTGAGGCCGTGCAGCGCCTTGTGCTGCGCCTCGTCGGACGGACGCTTGACGACCACGGTGCCGTCCTCGAGCGTCAGCAGCATCTCCGGATGCAGCGAGCGGCTGAGCTCACCCTTCGGCCCCTTCACCGTGATACGCCGACCGTCGATCTGTGCCGTGACGCCCTTGGGGAGCGGAACGGGCTTCCTGCCGATGCGCGACATCTGCTCGCTCCTACCAGACCACCGCGAGCACTTCGCCGCCCACGCGGGCGGTGCGGGCTTCGCGGTCGGTCATGAGCCCCTGCGGCGTGCTGAGAATCGCCATGCCGAGGCCGTTCTTGATGCGCGGGATCTCGCGCGCCTTGACGTAACGCCGCAGCCCCGGCGACGACACCCGCTGCAGCTCGCGGATGACGGGCGCGTCGTTGTGGTACTTCAAGTACAGCCGCAACAATCCGTGTTGGCCATCGTCCAGCACCTTGAAATCCTGGACGTAATGGTTGTCGCGGAGAATCGTGGCGATCGCGACCTTCAGCTTCGACACCGGCATGTCGACCCGGCGGTGGCCCGCGAGACACGCGTTGCGCACCCGGGTCAGCATATCGGCGACGGGATCAGTAACGCTCATTCGTGTCCCCCGCCCCCTCTTACCAGCTGGCCTTGCGTACGCCGGGAATTTCCCCGCGCAGCGCAAGCTCACGGAAACAGATGCGGCACAGCTTGAACTTGCGCAGCGTGCCGCGGCTCCGGCCGCAGCGCTGGCAACGGTAGTAGCCCCGTACCTTGAACTTCGGGCCCCGCTTCACCCTCTCCAACCACGCCTTCTTTGCCATGAGGTCTCCTAAGCTGCCGCGCCGGCGGTTTCGACCCGGAACGGCATGCCCAACTCTCGCAGGAGGGCCAGCGCGGTGTCGTCGCGCCCGGCGCTCGTCACGAACGTGATGTCCATCCCGTGAATGCGCTCGACTTTGTCGTAGTCGATCTCGGGGAAAATCATCTGCTCCTTGATGCCCAGTGTGTAATTGCCGCGCCCGTCGAAGCTCTTCGACGGCAGCCCACGAAAGTCGCGCATGCGCGGCACCGCGATCGAAATGAAGCGATCGAGGAACTCGTACATGCGGCCGCCGCGCAGCGTCACGGCGCAGCCGATCGCCTGCCCTTCACGCAGGTTGAAGTTCGCGATCGCCTTCTTGGCGCGCGTGACCACCGGGTGTTGGCCGGTGATGGCGGCGAGCTCGGCGACCGCAGCCTCGAGTCCCTTCGGATTCTTCGGCGCGTCGCCCATGCCCACGTTCAGCACGATCTTCTTGAGCTTCGGAATCTCGTGCGGATTCCCGAACGCGAACTGCTGCTGCAGCTTGCCGCGGACCTGCTGCTCGTAGAAGTCCCACAGGCGCGCCCGCGGCGCCGGCTCGACCGGCTCGGCGGGCGCTGCTGCCTCGGCCGCCGCCGTTTCCGGCGCCGGCTTGCCCTTTTTCTCCTGCTTGGGCTGCTTCGGCTGCTGCTGCGGTTTCGGCTTCTTCTCCTGTTTCTCTTTCTCGTCCGCCATACCTACCTCACGCGCGGGATCGGCTGGCCGGATTTCACCGCGATCCGTTCCAGGGTCCCGTCCTTGTCCAGGCGCCGGCGCACGCGCGTCGGCGCTCCCGACTTCGGGTCGAGCAGCATCACGTTGGATGCCGCGATCGGCGCCGCGAATTCGATGATCCCGCTTTCGCCCTGCGGCGTCGTGGCCCGTTTGTGCTTCTTCACCAGATTCACCCCTTCCACCACGACCCGGAATTTCTTGGGATAGACGTGGAGGATCTTGCCTTCCTTGCCCCGGTGCTCGCCGCTGATGACGCGCACGACATCGCCTTTGGTGACGTGCATCTTGTGCCGGATGGGCGCGGTCCGCCGCTGCTCGCGCCGGGACTTCTTGTAAACGAGCGGCTTCATATCAGATCACCTCCGGCGCCAGCGACACGATCTTCATGAACCGTTTCTCGCGCAGCTCGCGGCCGACCGGGCCGAAGATGCGGGTGGCGCGGGGCTCGCCTTCGTCGTTGATCAACACCGCCGCGTTCTCGTCGAAGCGGATGTAGGAACCGTCCTTGCGCTTCGTCTCCTTGGCCGTCCGCACGATGACCGCCTTGACCACCTCGCCCTTTTTCACCTGGCCGGTGGGGATGGCGTCTTTGATCGTGACCACGACGACGTCGCCCAGCCCCGCGTAGCGGCGCTTGGAGCCGCCGAGCACGCGAATCACGAGCGCGCGGCGCGCGCCCGAGTTGTCGGCGATCTTGATCTGCGATTCTTGCTGCACCATGGCTCTCTCCGCTTACTTCGCGCGCTCGATGATCTCGACCACGCGCCAGCGCTTGCGCTTGGAGAGCGGCCGCGTTTCGACGATGCGCACCGTGTCACCGAGCTTCGCGCCGTGCTCGTCATGCGCGGCGACCGTCTTGGTGCGATTGACCTGCTTGCCATAAAAGCCGTGCGCGAAGCGACGCTGCATCGAGACGGTCACCGTCTTCTGCATCTTGTCGCTCACCACCGTGCCTGTCCGGACCTTCCTCCGGCCGCGCTCCGTCATGCTGAGGCCCTCTCCTTCAAGATCGTCTGTATGCGCGCAATATCCCGGCGAATCGAGCGCAGCTGGAGCGGATTGGTGAGCGATTCCGTCGCCCGCCGGAACTCGAGCCGGAACCGCTCCTCCGTGAGCACCGCAAGCTTCTGCTGTAGCTCGTCGGTCTTGAGCCCGCGCAGTTGCTCCGGCCGATTCTCGGTCTTCGGCATCCTACCGCTCCTCCCGCTTCACAAACTTCGATTTCACCGGAAGCTTGGCGGACGCGAGCGCCAGAGCGGCGCGTGCCGATGCCTCCTCGATGCCCTCGAGCTCGAACATGATCCGGCCCGGCTTCACCACCGCCACCCACCCTTCCGGATTGCCCTTGCCCTTACCCATCCGCGTTTCCGCCGGCTTCTTGGTGATCGGCTTGTCGGGGAACAGGCGGATCCACACTTTGCCGCCGCGCTTCATCTCGCGAGTCAGCGCGACGCGCGCGGCCTCGATCTGTCGATTCGAGACCCAGCCCGGCTCCAGCGACATCAACCCGTAGTGGCCGAACGCCACGGTGTTACCGCGCGTCGCCATCCCGGAAGTGCGGCCCTTGAACCGCTTGCGAAACTTGACCCGCTTGGGTGCCAGCATGGTTTAGACGCCCGTCGAATAAGTGCGGCCGTGGAGATCCTCGGTCCGCTCGCCTTTGAAGATCCAGACTTTCACGCCGATCGTGCCGAACGTCGTCTTCGCCGTCGACGTCGCGTAGTCGATGTCCGCACGCAACGTATGCAGCGGCACGCGACCTTCGTGGTAACCCTCGGTGCGCGCGATTTCGGCGCCGCCCAGCCGGCCTGCCGTCTTGATCTTGATCCCCTGCGCCCCCATGCGCATCGCGCTCTGCACCGCGCGCTTCATCGCACGGCGGAACGAGATCCGCTGCGTCAGCTGATGCGCGACGCTGTCGCCGACGAGCTGCGCGTCGAGCTCGGGCCGCTTGATCTCCTCGACGTTGATGCCGACTTCCTTCCCCGTGAGCTGCGCCAGCTCATCGCGCAGCTTGTCCACTTCCGCGCCGCGTTTGCCGATCACGACGCCAGGCCGGCCGGTGTGGACCGTGACGGTCACCTTCCCCGGCTTGCGCTCGATGTGCACGTCGGCGATCGCGGCATGGCTGAGGCGCGTCTTGAGGTACTTCCGGATCAGCTCGTCTTCCTTGAGCAGCTCCGGGAAGTTGTGGCGCGCGAAGTAGCGGGAGCGCCATTGTTTGACGATGCCCAGCCGGAACCCATACGGATGTGTTTTCTGTCCCACTTACTTGCTCGCTTTCTTTGTCGTCTTCTTCTTCTTGGCCGGCGCTTTCTTCTTCGCCTTCGCGCGCGGCTGCTGTTCCGCTTTCGCTTCCGCTTTCCGTGCAGCCGGTGGAGGCGCAACCGGGGCTTCCGTGCCGGCGACGCGGATCTCGACGTGGCTCGTCCGCTTGAGAATCGGTGTGCCGCGTCCCATGGCCGCAGCCGTGAAGCGCTTCAGCGTCTGCCCTTCATTCACCACCGCGTAACTCACGCGCAGCGTATCGGCATCGAACGGCGTGTTCTGCCGCTGCGCTGCCTGCTGCGCGTTCGCCACGGCGGACTTCAGCACCTTATGGATCTGGCGCGCGGCCCGCTTCTTGGAGAAGCGCAGGATCGCGTCCGCTTCCGGCACGGCGCAGTCGCGGATCAAATCGATCACCAGGCGCATCTTGCGCGCCGATTGCCGGACGCCGCGTTGGATCGCTCGAGCCTCCATCCGCTACTCCTTGGCCTTGGCAGCTTCGCCGGCCTCAGCGGCCGCGGCTTCGGCTTCACGCTCGGCCGCCGACCCCTTGGCGCCGTGGCCGCGGAACAGCCGCGTCGCGGCGAATTCGCCCAGCTTGTGACCCACCATGTTCTCGGTGATGTACACGGGGATGAACTTGTTCCCGTTGTGCACCGCGAGGGTGTGCCCCACGAAATCCGGCGTGATCGTGCTGCGCCGAGACCACGTCTTGAACACCTTTTTTTCGTTCCGCTCGTTGAGGGCGCGAATCTTCACCATCAACGACTCCTCGACGTACGGACCCTTTTTGACGCTGCGTCCCATTACTGCGTCGCCTTCCCGCGCTTGCGACCGCGCACGATGAGTTTCGTGGACCGTTTCTTCTTGTGCCGCGTCTTTTTGCCTTCGACCTTGCCCCACGGGTTGGTGGGTGGCCGGCCGCCCGAGCTCTTCCCTTCGCCGCCGCCGAGCGGGTGATCGACCGGGTTCATCGCCACGCCGCGCACGCGCGGGTTGCGGCCCAGCCAGCGCGACTTTCCCGCCTTGCCGATCGTCAGCAGCTCATGCTCCGCGTTGCCAACTTCGCCGATCGTGGCCAGACACTCGCCGCGCACCATGCGCATCTCAGTCGAGCGGAGCCGCAGCGTGACGTAGTTGCCCTCTTTCGCGACGACCTGCGCGCTCGTGCCCGCACCGCGGCACAGCTGGCCGCCCCGGCCGATCTTCAACTCGACGTTGTGCACCGCGGTGCCCAGCGGAATCTCGAACAGCGGCATCGCATTGCCGGTGCGGATGTCGGAGCCCGGCCCGGAGACGACACTGTCGCCGACGTTGAGGCCCTTGGGCGCGATGATGTAGCGCTTCTCGCCGTCGCTGTAATGCAGCAGCGCGATCCGCGCCGTCCGGTTGGGATCGTACTCGACCGCCGCCACACGCGCCGGAATCGCGAACTTGTCGCGCCGGAAATCGATGCGCCGGTACCGCCGTTTGTGGCCGCCGCCCTGCCAGCGGGTGGTGATGTGGCCTTTGTTGTTGCGCCCGCCCGTCCGCTTCAGCGGCTCGAGCAGCGACTTCTCGGGCTCCGTCTTCGTGACTTCGCTGAAGTCGGAGACCGAGCGAAACCGTGTGGCCGGCGTCATCGGCCGAAACTGTCGGATGCCCATATCAGCCCTCGAATACCTCGATGGCGTCGCCCTCTTTGAGGGTGACGATCGCTTTCTTCCAGGACGGCCGCCGACCGGCGTACCGCCCGTACGTGCGGCGCTTGGCGCGCACGATCATGGTGCGCACGCCGGTCACGGACACCTTGAACAGCGCCTCGATGGCCGCCTTGATCTGCGGCTTGCTTGCCTCGGAGTGAACGCGGAACGCGTACTCCTTGCGCGCGCCGTACGCGGCCGAGGACTTCTCCGTGACGACGGGACGGACGATCGTGCTGTGCAGATCAGGCATTGTCCGCCTCCGTCTTACTGGCGCCTTCGTCCAGCGCGCCGATTTCCACGACTACCGTCTGCGCCCAAAGAATTTCGTACGCCGTCGCATCGGCGAAGCGCATCACATGGACGTCGGGGAGGTTGCGGCCCGACAGGTAGACGTTGTGCGAATCACCCGCCGTCAGCACCAAGACGTTCTTGCCGGTTGCGCCCAGCTTGCCGAGCAGCGCGGCGAGATCTTTTGTCTTCGGCTTCTCGTACGCCAGGGCGTCCACGATCACGAGCGAGCCTTCCCGCGCGCGCGCGTTGAGCGCCGACTTCTTCGCGAGCTGCCGCATCTTCTTCGGAATCGCCAGCCGGTAGCTGCGCGGATGCGGACCGTGCGCGATGCCACCGTGCCGCCAGTGCGGCGCGCGGGTCGAGCCTTGCCGCGCCCGACCGGTTCCCTTCTGTCGCCACGGCTTCTGGTTCCCGCCCGAGACTTCGCTGCGGGTCAACGTATTGCTCGTACCCTGGCGCTGATTCGACAGGAACGTGATGACCGCGCGATGCAGCACGTCCTCGTTCACCGTGCCGTCGAACAACGCCTCGGGAAGCGAGACCGCTTTCTTGCTCGCGCCCGCCGACGAGTAGTGAGGAGCCTCAATCATGGCGACTCGGCCCTCCCTGCTTGCGGACCGTGACGAGACCGTTCATCGGACCCGGCACCGAGCCGCGCACGAACAACAGATTCCGCTCGGCGTCGACTCTGACGACGCGCAGGCCGATCTCGGTGAAGTTGCGGGCGCCCATGTGCCCCGGCATCCGCTTGCCCTTGATGATGCGGGACGGATCCGTGCCCGGCGCGATCGAGCCCGGCTTGCGGTGCCGCGTGTTGCCGTGCGTCTCGGGGCCGCCGTGGAAGTGATGACGGTGCACCACACCCTGGAAACCGCGGCCCTTCGACACGCCGCGCACCTTCACGCGATCGCCTTCGGCGAAAATCGCGACCGTGACCGCAGTGCCGGCCGCCGGCACCTCGCCGGTGACCGCGAAGCGGCGAATGATCCGCGGCGCGATCTCGACACCACCCCTCTTCACGTGGCCCGCGAGCGCCTTGGGTGTGCGTTTCGCTTTCTTCGCCCCGAAGCCGAGCTCCGCGCGACCCTCGGCGACCGAGATGACGGGGCACGGCCCCGCCTCGATCACCGTGACGGGCACGTGCGTGCCGGCGGCGTCGAACACCCGCGTCATTCCCAGTTTTCTGCCGATCAGTCCGTTCATGTCGCTACTCGACTTTGATTTCCACATCGACGCCAGCCGGCAGATCCAGCTTCGTCAAAGCGTCCACCGTCTGTGACCGCGAATCGAGGATGTCGATCAGCCGCTTGTGCGTCTTCAGCTCGAACTGCTCGCGGCTCTTCTTGTCGATGTGCGGGCTCCGCAGAACGGTCCAGAGCTGGCGTTTCGTCGGCAGCGGAATCGGACCCGAGACCTGCGCACCGGTCTTTTCGGCGGTGCGCACGATGTCCGCCGCGGCCTGATCGATCAGGGCGTGGTCGAATGATTTCAACCGGATTCGGATCTTGCTTGCCATGTAGTCCTCGTTACTTCAGGATTTTCGTCACCACGCCGGCCCCGACCGTCCGCCCACCTTCGCGAATCGCGAAGCGGAGCTGCTCTTCCATCGCGATCGGCGTGATCAGCTCGATCGTCATCTTCGTGTTGTCGCCCGGCATCACCATCTCGACCCCCGCCGGCAGCTCCACACTTCCCGTCACGTCCGTCGTGCGGAAGTAGAACTGCGGCCGGTAGCCCTTGAAGAACGGCGTATGCCGGCCGCCCTCTTCCTTCGTGAGGACGTAGACTTCCGCTTCAAACTGCGTGTGCGGTTTGATCGAGCCCGGCTTCGCCAGCACCATGCCGCGCTCGATCTGATCCTTCTCGATCCCCCGCAGCAGCAAGCCGACGTTGTCCCCCGCCTGGCCATCCTCCAACAGCTTGCGGAACATCTCGACGCCTGTGACGACGGTCTTCTTGTCGGTGCCGAAGCCCACCATCTCGACTTCCTCACCGACCTTGATCTTGCCGCGATCGATCCGGCCCGTGGCGACCGTGCCCCGGCCCGTAATCGAGAAGACGTCTTCGACCGGCATCAGGAACGGCTTGTCGACTTCGCGCTTCGGGACGGGGATCGATTTATCGAGGGCCGCCTGCAGCTCCTCCACCTTGGTGATCCACTGCTTGTCGCCCTCGATCGCCTTCAAGGCCGATCCCCGGATCACCGGCACGTCATCCCCGGGGAACTGATACTTGCTGAGCAGCTCGCGGACCTCGAGCTCCACGAGATCGAGGAGCTCGGGATCATCGACCAGGTCGCACTTATTAAGGAAGACGACCACGGCCGGCACATTCACTTGGCGCGCGAGCAAGATGTGCTCGCGCGTCTGCGGCATCGGTCCGTCCACGGCGCTCACGACGAGAATTGCCCCGTCCATCTGCGCGGCGCCCGTGATCATGTTCTTCACATAGTCGGCGTGACCCGGGCAATCGACGTGCGTTGAGTACTCGACGTGGCTGGTCGCGATCGTGAGAATCTTGGTCGCGTCGCGACGGCCCTGCGACTCGCTCGCCTTCGCCACCTGATCGTAGCTCACGTAGGTGCCGAGGCCCTTGTCGGCCGAGACTTTGGTCAGCGCCGCCGTCAGCGTCGTCTTGCCGTGGTCCACGTGGCCAATCGTGCCCACGTTCACATGCGGCTTATTCCGCTCGAATTTCGCCTTTGCCATTGCTTTAGCCTTTCACTTTCGAAACGATTTCTTCTGCCTTGGCTTTGGGCACTTCCTGATAATGACTGAACTCCATGCTATAGATCGCGCGGCCCTGGCTCATCGAGCGCAGCGTCGTCGAATACCCGAACATCTCCGATAGCGGCACGCTGGCCGCGACGATGTGCGCGTCGGCGCGCTGTGTCATGCCGCCGATCTTGCCGCGGCGCGCCGACAGGTCGCCGATGACGTCACCCATGTAGTCCGATGGCGTCACGACTTCGACGTCCATGATGGGCTCGAGCAGGATCGGATGCGCCTTGCGCGCGGCCTCTTTGACGGCCATCGAGCCGGCGATCTTGAACGCCATTTCGCTCGAGTCGACGTCGTGGAACGAGCCGTCCACCAGCTCGACCTTCACGTCCACCATGGGGTAGCCGGCCAGCACGCCGTTCTCGAGCGCTTCTTTCACGCCCTGCTCGACCGGACCGATGTACTCCTTCGGGATGGTGCCGCCGACGATGTTGTCCTCGAAGACGAACCCCGTGCCCGGCTCGCCCGGCTCGAGGTGAATCACCACGTGGCCGTACTGCCCGCGGCCGCCGGTCTGGCGGATGAACTTCCCTTCGATGTATTCGACGCGCTTCCGCACGGTCTCGCGATAGGCGACCTGCGGGCGGCCGACGTTCGCATCCACCTTGAACTCGCGGCGCATCCGCTCGACGATGATTTCGAGGTGTAGCTCGCCCATGCCGCTGATGATCGTCTGCGCGGTCTCGGCGTCGGTGTGCACGCGGAACGTGGGATCTTCCTCGGACAGCTTGGCCAGCGCGATCCCCAGCTTGTCCTGATCGGCCTTGGTCTTCGGCTCGATGGCGACGGAAATCACGGGGTTCGGGAACCGCATCGCCTCGAGGATGATCGGATGCGACTCCTCGCAGAGCGTGTCGCCGGTGCGCGTGTCTTTGAGTCCAATCGCGGCCGCGATGTCGCCCGCGCGCACTTCCTCGATCTCTTCGCGCTTGTTGGCGTGCATCTGGAGCAACCGGCCGATCCGCTCTTTGCGATCTTTGGTGCTGTTGTAGACGTACGAGCCGGCGCTCAGCACACCGCTGTACACGCGGAAGAACGTCAGTTTGCCGACATACGGATCGGTCATGATCTTGAACGCCAAGGCGGCGAACGGCGCGTCATCGGCGGCCGGCCGCTCGGCGTGCGTCGCGTCGTGATGCGGCAGATGTCCCTTGATCGGCGGGATGTCCACCGGCGACGGCAAGTAATCGACCACGGCGTCGAGCAACGCCTGCACACCCTTGTTCTTGAACGCGGCGCCGCAGATCACCGGCACGATGTGACCGGCGACGGTGGCTTTGCGGATGACGGTGCGGATTTCTTCCTGGGTCAGCGCGTGGTCTTCGAGATACTTGTGCAGGATCGCGTCGTCGCTTTCGACGCAGGCTTCGATCATTTCGTGTCGCATTTGCGCGACGCGTTCCTTCAGCGCCGCCGGGACCGGTCCCTCGACGTACTTCTTGCCCAGGGTCTCGTCGTCGTAGACGATCTCGACCTCGCGCACCAAGTCGATGAGACCGGTGAACAGCTCGCCTGAGCCGAGCGGCAGCTGAATCGGCACGGCCTTCGTGCCGAGCCGCTCGCGGACCATCTTGAGGCACATGTCGAAGTCGGCGCCGACGCGGTCCATTTTGTTGACGAAAATGATCCGCGGCACGCCGTAGCGATCCGCCTGGCGCCACACCGTCTCGGTCTGAGGCTCCACGCCGCCGACCGCGTCGAGCACCGTGACGGCGCCGTCGAGCACGCGCAAGCTGCGCTCCACTTCGACGGTGAAGTCCACATGCCCCGGGGTATCGATGATGTTGATGCGGTACTGCTGATTGAGGCGGGTCCAGAACGCGGTCGTTGCGGCCGACGTGATCGTAATGCCGCGCTCCTGCTCCTGCTCCATCCAATCCATCGTGGCCGTACCTTCGTGCACCTCACCCAGCTTGTAGGTGCGGCCCGTGTAATAGAGGATACGCTCGGTCGTAGTCGTTTTCCCGGCATCGATGTGAGCCATGATGCCGATGTTCCGAATCTTGTCGAGCGGCGTGGTGCGTGGCATTCAAGTCCCTTTATTCAGCAAAAACGCGGGGCGACCAGCACCCATTCCGGGCCGGTATCGCTCCGCTAACCCCCGCGGCAGCGCCGCGGGGTTGACGAATTTTTACTACCAGCGGTAGTGTGCGAACGCCCGGTTGGCTTCCGCCATCCGGTGCGTGTCTTCTTTCTTCTTTATAGTCTCGCCTTCACCCTTCGAGGCGAGGATCAGCTCGGCGGCAAGCCGCTCCGCCATCGTCTTCTCTTTGCGCGCGCGGCTGTACTGTATGATCCAGCGCATCCCCAGCGCCGTGCGCCGCTCGGGGCGCACTTCGACCGGCACCTGATAGGTCGCGCCGCCCACGCGGCGGGATTTCACTTCCAGCGCCGGCTTCACGTTCGACAGCGCCTGCTTGAACACGTTCACGCCGGGTTGTCCCGTGCGCTGCTCGATCATGTCCATCGCCTGATAGAAGATCCGCTCGGACAGCGACTTCTTGCCACACACCATCAGGTTGTTCAAAAACTTCGAGACGGTCTGGCTGTCGTAGCGCGGGTCAGGAGGGACCGGACGCCGTACGGAACTCTTTCTACGGCTCACTTCCCGGCCTCCTTCGGACGCTTCGCGCCGTACTTGGAGCGCGACTGCTTGCGCTCATTCACTCCCGCGGCGTCGAGCGTGCCGCGGATGATATGGTAGCGGACGCCCGGCAGGTCCTTCACGCGACCGCCGCGGATCATCACGATCGAGTGCTCCTGCAGGTTATGCCCCTCACCGGGGATATATGCCGTCACTTCGAACCCGTTCGTCAGCCGCACGCGCGCCACTTTGCGCAACGCGGAGTTTGGCTTTTTCGGCGTCGTCGTGTACACCCGCGTACACACTCCCCGCTTTTGCGGGTTGCCACGCAGATGCGGCGCCTTTTCCTTCTTTTCGACGTCGCGGCGGCCGTGCCGGACGAGCTGGTTAATAGTCGGCAGATACCCCTCGCAATGAATCCAAAACGCTGTTCCGGAGCCCGCGAAACTAAGCAGGTAGTTCGACTTAGGTCAAGGCTTGTGGACCATTCAGCTACTTGAGATAGCTGCGAAGCAAGTCCACTAATTCCTCGGCGGCCTGAACCTGCTCCGACTCCGGGTCTGCTTCCGGATCAACGACATGGTAACGGATGTGATCCTCGAGCACCTCCGCTTGCAGGCTGTCGATCGCGCCACGACAGGCCGCGATCGTATGCAACACACGGCCACACTCGGCCTCGCTCTCGAGCAACGCCTCGATCGCGGTGACCTGCCCTCGGATGCGACGGATACGGTTGAGCAGTTTGGTCTTGTCTCGAACGGCGTGCGCCATGTTGCCTCCAAGGTCGGGCCGTTGCCCAATATACCATAGGGTGGTATGGTAAACGACAAATCACCCCCGTAGGGTATTGTGGCACGCAGCCTTCCCCAACGAGTGCTTCGTTCACCGGCGTGCCTATCCATGGCAGGCGCTTCCGCGCTCCTCGCCTGCACCGTCTCGCTGGCCGCGCAGACCGTTACAGATCGAGCGTGGTGGCTCTCTGGGCAGTTGAATGTCATCTATCAGTGGCATCCGTCCTTTCCGGCCTCCTACAGCGGCGCGAATAGCCTTCGTTCGACCGAGGAGAGCGCGAGATCGAGCGTGGCGACAGTGTACGGCGGCCTTCGCGTGGGCAGCAAAACGGAAATCCTCTTCGACCTGGAAAGCGCCGGTGGTGGCGGTATCAGCCAGGCGTTCGGACTCGCCGGGTTTACCAATCTCGACGTCGTGCGCAATCCCACCCTCGGCCCGTCGCCATACGTGGCGCGCGGCCTTATTCGCTACTCCATTCCCCTGAGCGGGGTGAAGCAGTCGCACACGCCGGCGCGGATACACGATCGGGGTCGTGGCGGAATTCCGAGACCGCGCATGGGCCGCGCGGTGGGGCGAGGCGCTAATGCCGACCGTCGCGAACGGCATACGATACGATTGGGACGTGGCTCGAGCACACGCCGAGAACGTCGAGATCGAGCTGGACCGTGGCATCGTGCCCGGCCACGATGGGATCCTGCGACTCCTCGGCTTCATGAATCACGCCCGCATGGGAAGCTACCAGGAGGCGCTGGACGCCTTCGCCGCAGGACGGGACTCCGTACCTGACATCGTGGCGCATCGCCGAGCTGGTCGCCGCAAGGGGGGACCCGGCTTGAACGCTCGCTCGAAGTTGGACTTGCGTGGGTTCAGCGCTCAGGGAATCGCGGTGACCGGCTCGGGATTGCACTGGTCAGCAATGGATTGTCGTCGCAGCATCGTGAATACCTCGCGCATGGAGGGCTTGGATTCTTGCTGGGGGATGGCGCGCTGACATACGGACCGGAGCGAATCGTCGAAGCGTACTACACACGCGGTGTGCGAGGCGGATTGTCTGTCGCCCTGGACATTCAGCACATCGTGGATCCCGGGTATAACCGCGATCGCGGGCCGGTGACCGTCCTGGCGCTACGGGCCCATCTCGACGTGCCGGACCCGATGCGCGCGGGCCGCTAGTGCAACGCCTCCTCAGCGAAGCCTTTGCTCAGCTCGGGCGGGCGCGGCGGATCCCCTGGGTTGACCTGCTGCTCGTCGCCGGCCTGGCCGGATTGCTCTTCACGTTCATCGACCTCGGGCGGGAATGGACCGGCGTCCACCGGCCCAGCATCGCCATCGACCTCTCGCCGAGCGCCCTGCCTCGGTACACAATGTTCTCGTTGATCCGTGGTCTGCTCGCCTATGTCCTGTCGCTCGGTTTCACGCTCGTCTATGGCTATTGGGCCGCCAAAGATCGCGTCGCGGGACGGTTGTTACTTCCGCTGCTAGACATTCTGCAGAGCATACCGGTGTTGGGCTTCATGCCGGGCCTGATCCTCGCGCTGGTCGCGTTGTTTCCCCACAGCAACGTAGGGCTCGAGCTGGCGGCGGTGATCATGATCTTCACGGGCCAGGCCTGGAACATGACGTTCAGCCTGGTTCACTCGCTCCGCTCCGTTCCCTCGGACCTCCGCGAGGCGGCGACGGTTTACCGCTTCAACTGGTGGCAACGGCTACGCAGGGTCGAGCTGCCATTCGCAACCATCGGGCTGGTGTGGAACAGCATGATGAGCATGGCAGGCGGCTGGTTCTTCCTGATGATCAACGAATCATTCCAGCTGGGCCAGCGGGACTTCCGGCTGCCGGGCATCGGCTCCTACATGAGCGTGGCGGTCGAACAAGGGCGCGGCAGCGCGATGGTGCTGGCGATCCTCGCGATGACGACGATGATCGTGGTGCTGGACCAACTGCTGTGGCGTCCAGTTGTGGTGTGGGCACAGAAGTTTCGCGTGGAAGAAGGCGGGGAGCAGGTGCTTATGACGTCCTGGTTTCTGAACTGGTTCCGCGCATCGCGGCTCATTCGCGCGTTGCGACGGCTGGCCCGCCGGAGCCTTCGCCGATTCACACGGCGACCAGTCACGGTCGCCAGCAGCCCCGCCTCCGAGCCGGTCGCCGCCGAGCGGAGCGCCGGCCGCCTTTCCTTCCTCGCGCTGGGAATTCTGCTCGCTGTCCTCGCCTGGGGCGGCGTGAAGCTCGTACATCTCCTGCACCTGGTGCCGGGCCGGGTGTGGGGCACGTCTATCACGGCAGGGTTCATCACACTCGGCCGGGTCCTCATCTCCACGCTGATCGGCACCGTGTGGGCCCTTCCCGCAGGTATCGCGATTGGCTTGTCCAACCGGCTCTCGCGCGTGCTACAGCCGGTCGTGCAGATCGCCGCCGCATTCCCGGCCCCGATGCTGTTTCCGTTGGTCATCGCGGTCCTGCAGTGGGCCGGCGTCTCGCTCGGCTGGGGCAGCATTCTGCTCATGCTCCTCGGGACGCAGTGGTAAAGGAAGCGGCGCGGAGTTACCGACTGAGCGGCTGGCACCGATTTCGCACGCTGTACTTCCCCGGCGTATTTCCGTATCTGGTGACCGGATGGGTCACGGCGGCCGGAGGCGCATGGAACGCCAGCATCGTCGCAGAATTCGTCACATTCAAGGGACAGACCCTGCGCGCACCGGGGCTCGGCGCGGAAATCAGCGGCGCGGCCGCCAGTGCCGATTTTCCGCACCTGGCAGCCGCCATTCTCGTGATGTCGGTGCTCGTGGTGGCCTTCAATCGGACCGTGTGGCGCTGGTGCTACCGCCTGGCCGAAGAGCGATTCTCGCTCAACAAATGACATGAACGCGCAGCGCGTCAATCCCCGGAAGCAGGCGCAGACTCTGGACGAACCGGAGATCCTGTGCGAGGCGCGTCACGTGTCGCATGACTTCGTCCTGCCCAACGGCAAGCCGCTCCGGGTCCTCGAAGACATCTCCGTTGCGGTCGCCAAAAACGAGGTTGTGGCGCTCCTGGGTCCCTCAGGCTCCGGCAAGTCGACGGTGTTGCGGATCCTCGCGGGCCTGATCAAACCGAGCCACGGTGACGTGCTGTATCGCGGCCAGCCGCTGCATGGCTTGAATCCTGGTGTCGCGATCGTGTTTCAGAGTTTCGCCCTCTTCCCGTGGATGACGGTCAGGCAAAACGTCCAAACCGTGCTGGATGCACGCGGGGTGCCGCAATCGGAAGCCGGCGAGCGCGCCGAGCAGACCATTGGACGCGTGGGCCTGGGCGGCTTTGAGGATGTCTATCCGCGCGAGCTTTCCGGCGGCATGAAGCAGCGGGTCGGCATGGCCCGCGCCCTCGTCGTCGACCCCGAGATCCTCTTCATGGACGAGCCGTTCAGCCAGGTCGACGCGCTGACCGCGGAGAGTCTGCGCGCCGAGGTGCTCGACATCTGGAGCAGGAAGGAGCGCAATCCGTCGTCGATCCTGATGGTCAGCCACGATATTCGGGAAGTCGCGTTCATGGCAGATCGCATTGTCGTGCTGGGTGGCGCGAATCCCGCGCGCGTGCGCACCGTCGTGCGCAACGACCTGCCGCGGCCGCGCGACTACCAGTCCACGGAATGCCTCGCCCTCATCAACGAACTGTACGCGGTCATCACGGGAAGCGAGTTGCCCGACGTCGCCCCTGCGGCGGAGACTCGGGACACGGCATTTGCGGAGCCCCTTCCGCACGTATCTCCCGGCGAGATCGTAGGATTGCTGGAGTATCTCGACGCGCGCGGCGGCAGGGGCGATGTGTTCCGGATTGCCGCGCAAACGAATCAGGAGTTTGGCCACCTGATCACGGTCGTGAAGGCCGCCGAGATGTTGAATTTCGTGGACACCCCCAAGAGCGCGGTGATTCTCGAGTCGGAGGGTCGCCGCTTCGTCCAAGCGCCGCTCGAGCAGCGGAAGAAGATTTGGCGCGCGCAGCTGCTCAAGTTCTCGCTATTCCGCGAGATCGCTGACGTACTCCGGCGACGGAGGAGACACGCTATCGATCGCGACTTTGTGTTGGAGACCATCGTGATGCGCATGCCGCAGGAGAACTACGAGAACGTATTCGAGACGTTCGTGGGCTGGGCCCGTTTCGGAGAGCTGTTCAGCTATGACGAAACGACGGCCACGATCACCCGGTACGAGCGACGACCTTCCGGCCAACCCGCCGTCGAATGAAACAACCAGCGCCCGGGATGCAGCTGCATCCCGGGCGCTGCCTGGATAGGCTCCCCACCGGCTAGTCCGCTCCCACTTCCTCCGGGAACGGGCTCGGTGCCGCTCCGGTACCGGGCAGAGCAGCTTCGACCGGCGGCGTCGGAGGCTGGAAGCCCTCCGGCGGCTCGATCTCGATGTCGTGATACCGGTAAATGCCGGTCCCCGCCGGGATCAGGTGTCCGATGATGATGTTCTCCTTGAGCCCCAAGAGATCGTCCTTGGCCCCGCGGATCGCCGCGTCGGTCAACACGCGCGTCGTCTCCTGGAAGGAGGCGGCGGAGATGAACGACTGCGTCGTCAGGCTCGCCTTCGTGATACCGAGCAGCAACGGCTCGCGGGTGGAAGGCTTACCGCCCTTCTTCACCGTCCGCTCGTTGATCTCCGTGAAGATGAGCTTGTCCACGTTCTCGCCTTCCAGGAAATTGGTGTCGCCCGGATCGACGACTTTCACCTTCTGCAGCATCTGGCGCACGATCACGCCGATGTGCTTGTCGTTGATCTTCACGCCCTGGAGGCGGTACACCTCCTGCACCTCGTTCAGGAGATACTCCTGCACGGCGCGCGGCCCCTTGATCCGCAGGATGTCGTGCGGGTTGACCGGGCCTTCGGTCAGGCGGTCGCCGGCGCGCACGCGGTCGCCCTCGTGCACGCGCAAGTGCTTCCCGGCGGGCACCTCGTACAGCTGCGCCTCGCCTTCCTCGGGATGCACCCAGATCTCGCGCTTGCCGCGCTTGATCTCGCCGAACCGCACGACGCCGTCGACCTCGGAAATCGTCGCCGGATCCTTCGGCCGGCGCGCCTCGAACAGCTCGGCGACGCGCGGCAGACCACCCGTGATGTCGCGCGTCTTGTACGCCTCACGCGACACCTTGGCGAGCACCTGGCCCGCGTACACTTCCTGGCCGTCCTCGACTGTGAGCTGCGCCCCTTCGGGAATGACGAAGTCGCGGAGCCGCTTCTCCTTGTCGCCCTTCTTCTGGACGACTTCGATGTGCGGGTGGAGCTTCTTCTCCCGGTCTTCGATGATCACGCGCTGGCGCCGGCCCGTGATCTCGTCGAGCTCTTCACGCACCGTCTCGTCTTCGACGATGTCGACGAAGCGCACGAGTCCCGCCACATCCGTCATGATCGGGTTCGTGTAGGGATCCCACGTGAACAGGACGCCGTCCTTCGCCACCTGCTGGTCATCCTCGACCATCAGCGTGGCGCCGAGCGGCACCTGAAAGCGTGAATGGACGGACAGCTTCTGCGCCGCCGTCGCATGCGCGCCGGTGCTGTGCGCCGCGGCCTTGAGGATCAGCTCGCCCTCGTAGCTCGTGACCACCTTCTGGCCTTCCGGCGTCTCGACGAACGTGAGCCGGTCACCGTGCTCGATGACGCCCTCGACCTTCGTCTTCCGCACCGTCTGCTCGGCGATGCGTGCCGCCGTGCCGCCGATGTGGAAGGTCCGCAGCGTGAGCTGCGTGCCCGGCTCACCGATCGACTGCGCGGCCAGAATGCCGACCGCTTCGCCGAGGTCTACCATGTCCATCGTGGCGAGGTTGCGGCCGTAGCACATGCGGCACACACCGCGCTTGGCCTCGCACGTGAGCACCGAGCGGATCTTCACCGTCTCGATCCCCGCATCCTCGATGGCCTGCGAGGTCTCTTCGATGACGAGCTTGCCCGCTTCGACCAGCACCTTGGGCCGGCCGTCCTCATCGAGCTCGTGTGGATCCATGACCTCTTCGAGCGCCACGCAGCCAACGATGCGCTCGCGCAACGGCTCGATGATGTCTTCGCCTTCCTTCAGCGCCGACATCTCGAGGCCGAGGATCGTGCCGCAGTCTTCCTCGGTGATGGTGACGTCCTGCGCCACGTCGACGAGCCGCCGCGTCAGATAGCCGGCGTCCGCCGTCTTGAGCGCCGTGTCGGCGAGACCCTTCCGCGCGCCGTGCGTCGAGATGAAGTACTCGAGCACGGAGAGACCTTCGCGGAAGTTCGACTTGATCGGGCTCTCGATGATTTCGCCGATGCCGCCCGTGAGCTTCTTCTGCGGCTTCGCCATCAGCCCGCGCATACCGGCGAGCTGCCGGATCTGGTCGCGCGAGCCGCGGCTGCCGGAGTCGAACATCATGAACACCGGGTTGAAGCCGCCCTTGGACTTCTTCATGGTCGCGACCATCGCCTCGGCGATGTCGTTATTCGCGTGCGTCCAGGCGTCGATCACCTTGTTGTAGCGCTCACCGAACGTGATCTGGCCGGTCGAGTAGGCGCGCTGGAACCGCTCGACGCGCGCTTCGGCGTCGTGCAAGAGCGGCGACTTCTCGGTCGGAATCTCGAGGTCGGCCACGCCGATCGAGACGCCGCCGATGGTGGCGTAGCGAAAGCCGAACTCTTTCAGCTGATCGAGGAACTGCACCGTCGGGGACAGCCCCGCGCGGCGATAGCTCTCGAAGACCAGCTCGGACAGATCCTTCTTCCGCATCACCTTATTCTGGAAGCCCTGCTCGCGCAGCAGCCCCTCGGGGAGAATGCTGTTGAAGATGAAGCGTCCCGCGGTCGTGGCGATCCAGCGCCCCGGACGGCCGGGCCCTTCGTGCCAGGCGTGGATCGGGGAGTGGAACTCGAGCCGCTTCACGGCGATCCCCATCTCCAGCTCCGCCATCGAGCCGATGCGCGGCGCCGTCTTGAGCCCCTCCTCGAAATCCGCCGGCTCCTTGGTGAGGAAGTGACAGCCGAGCACCATGTCCTGGCTCGGCTCCGCCACCGGCCGGCCGTCGGACGGCTTCAGAATGTTGTTGGACGAAATCATCAGCAAGCGCGATTCGAGCTGCGCCTCGAACGAGAGCGGCACGTGCACGGCCATCTGGTCACCGTCGAAGTCGGCGTTGAACGCCGCGCAGACGAGCGGGTGAATCCGGATCGCCTTCCCCTCGACGAGCACCGGCTCGAACGCCTGAATGCCCAGGCGGTGCAGCGTGGGCGCGCGGTTCAAGAGCACGGGATGGTCCTCGATGATCTCCTCGAGGATCTCGTACACTTCCGGCGACTCCTTCTCCACGATCTTCTTCGCGCGCTTCACCGTCTCCGCGATGCCCTTTTCCACCAGCTTGTGGATGATGAAGGGCTTGAACAGCTCGACCGCCATCGCCTTGGGCAGCCCGCACTGGTGCAGCTTCAGCTCCGGACCGACCACGATGACCGAGCGGCCCGAGTAGTCCACGCGCTTGCCGAGCAGGTTCTGACGGAACCGGCCCTGCTTGCCCTTGAGCATGTCGGACAGCGACTTGAGGGGCCGCTTGCCGCGTCCCCGGATCGCCTTGGAGCGGCGGCCGTTGTCGAACAGCGCGTCTACCGCTTCCTGCAGCATCCGCTTCTCGTTGCGGAGAATGACCTCCGGCGCCCGGTGCAGGATCAGCTTCTGCAGCCGGTTGTTCCGGTTGATCACGCGCCGGTACAGATCGTTCAAGTCGGACGTGGCAAAGCGACCGCCGTCGAGCGGCACCAGTGGCCGCAGGTCAGGCGGAATCACCGGCACGACGTCGAGAATCATCCAGCGCGGATCGTTGCGCTGCTCACCGGCGTTGCCGGAATTGCGCATCGCATCCACGATCTTGAGGCGCTTCAGCATCTGCTTTTTGCGGTGCTGGCTCGTCTCGCCCGCCACGGTCTCACGCAGCTCGTCCGCGAGCTTATCGACGTTGATCCGCTCGAGCAGCGAACGAATCGCGGGTGATCCGATGTCGGCCCGGAAGGCGGTGTCGCCTTCGGTCTTCGCCTTCGTCCGGAGCTCGAGGAACCGGTCCTCATCCAACAACTCCCGTTCCTGCACTTCCTGCTCGCCCGGCTCAATCACCACGTAATTCGTGTAGTAGATCACGCGCTCCAGGTCGCGCAGCGTCATGTCGAGCAGATTGCCCATCGGCGACGGCAGCGTCTTGAAGAACCAGATGTGCGCCACCGGAACCGCGAGCTCGATGTGACCCATGCGCTCGCGCCGCACCTTGGACAGCGTCACCTCGACGCCGCAGCGGTCGCAGATCACGCCGCGATAGCGGATCCGCTTGTACTTGCCGCAGTGGCACTCCCAGTCCTTCACCGGACCGAAAATGCGCTCGCAGAAGAGCCCATCCCGTTCCGGCTTGAAGGATCGGTAGTTGATCGTCTCGGGCTTCGTGACTTCGCCCCACGACCACCACGTGCGCTGGCCCTGGAGCTCCAGGCGCTCGCGTTCCTTGGCGTCCTTGGGGCCGCGGATCTCCTCGGGGGAGGCGATCCGGATCTGGATATAGTCGAAGCTCGCGCTCTTGGGCTCGTGGCCGCTACGGAAATCGATCACTTATTCCTCCACGTCTTCAGTAGTGCCGAGCGTCACCTTCAACCCGAGGGCCTGCAGCTCCTTCACCAGCACGTTGAAGGACTCCGGAATCCCGGGCTTCGGCAGGTTCTGCCCCTTCACGATCGCCTCGTACACACGGCTGCGGCCGTTCACGTCGTCCGACTTGACCGTCAGAATCTCCTGCAGCGTGTGCGCGGCGCCGTAGGCTTCGAGCGCCCACACTTCCATTTCGCCGAACCGCTGGCCGCCGAACTGCGCCTTGCCGGCGAGCGGCTGCTGCGTGACCAGCGAGTACGGCCCGATGGAGCGGGCGTGAATCTTGTCGTCCACGAGGTGCGACAGCTTCATCATATAAATCGAGCCGACCGTCACCTCGGACTCGAACAGCTCGCCGGTGCGGCCGTCGCGCAGCCGGCACTTCCCGACCGGCGACAACCCGGCGGCGGCGAGCAGCTCGTCCGCCGCGGCGTCCACATCGGCCTCGGACTTGGCGCCGAACAGCGCCGCGAGCGCGGGCCGTCCCGTCGCCTCGAGCACCTCCGCCGGCTTGTCCTTGCTCAGGAACTTCTCGATCTCCTTGAGACCGGACTTGAGCGATCCCTTTTCGTCGGTCGTTTCGAGCTTCGCGTTGTGCGTTTCCTGCTCGATGCGGCGTTGCGCCAGCTCGCGCTCCGCCAGCGCCTTGCCGGCGAACTTGAGGAAGTCGACGATCTGGTGGTGCACCTCCCGCGTCTCGGCCGACACGCTGCGACCGCCGAGCAGCTCGACGCCGGCTGTCCCGATATCAGGACGGTCGCCGTTGGTGGCTGGCAGCCGCCGCAGATCGGACACGATCTGTAGCACGCGCTCGGAGTCGAGCGCCGGCGGGCGAACGTCCAGCCGCAGGCTGTCCGCGGCCCACGTCAGGCCCGCCAGCCGCAGCAGCACGCCGATCTCCGTTTCATTCGCGCCCTGGAAGACCGGCGTCTTGGCGCCGAAGCCGAGCAGCCGCGCCGCCCAGCCGAGGTGCGTCTCCAGGATCTGTCCGACGTTCATGCGGCTCGGCACGCCGAGCGGGTTCAGCACGATGTCCACCGGCGTTCCGTCCGGCAGGAACGGCATATCCTCTTCCGGCACGATCCGCGCGATGATGCCCTTGTTGCCGTGGCGGCCGGCCATCTTGTCGCCGACCGAGATCTTCCGTTTCTCGGCGACGTACACCTTCACCAGCTGGATGACGCCCGGCGGCAGCTCGTCCGGCTGGAGAATCTTGTCGATCTGATCTTCCGACTTCTCCTCGATCTTGGCGCGCTCCGCGCCGGCCGCGTCGAGCACGGCCCGCAGCTTTTCGTTCACCGACTTGTTGGCGACGCGCAGCGTCTTGAGATCGACGTCGGGGAAGTTGATCTCACTGAGCTGCTGCCGGCTGAGCTTGGTGCCGGCCGGCAGAAACTCCTCGACCGTCCCCGCCTTCAGCATCAGCCCGACTTCCTGATTCGCGAGCAGCTCGGCCATCTCGGCGAACATCGCCTCGGAGATCCGCGCCTTCTCTTCCGTTTCGAGCCGGCGCACTTCGCCGATGCGCTCGCCGCGGTCCTTCTCGACGACCTGGTCCTCGATGCGCGAGAAGATCTTCACGTCGATGACGACGCCCTCCATCCCCGGCGGCACCTTCAGCGACGAGTCCTTCACGTCCTTCGCCTTCTCGCCGAAGATCGCGGTGAGGAGCTTCTCTTCGGGCGACAGCTCCGTCTCGCCCTTGGGAGTGATCTTGCCGACGAGGATGTCGCCCGCTTTCACGTGCGCACCGATGCGGACGATCCCCCGCTCGTCGAGGTCCACGAGGGACTCTTCGGCGACGTTGGGAATCTCCCGGGTGATCTCTTCACGCCCGCGCTTGGTATCGCGGACGTGCAGCTCGAGCTCCTGGATGTGGATCGACGAGTAGACGTCGTCCTTCACGAGGCGCTCGGAGAGCACGATCGCATCCTCGAAGTTGTGTCCGTACCACGGCATGAAGGCGACGGTGACGTTGGCGCCGAGCGCGAGATCACCGCGCTCCGTGCCGGCGCCGTCCGCGATGATCTGACCCGCTTTCACCTTCTGGCCCATGTGCACGAGCGGCCGCTGGTTGGTGGCCGTGTCCTGGTTCGTCCGCCAGAACTTCTTGAGGCGGAAGCGGTCGTGCTGCTTGAGCCGGGCCAGCGGATGATCCCCGTTGCTGCCGGGCTTCGTGTCCTCGTCGCCGGCGTCGATGATGATCTCATCGGCCGTGACCCGCGTGACGACGCCACCCCGGCGGGCGATGACGACCGCCCCGGAGTCGCGGGCCACTTTATCCTCGAGTCCCGTGCCCACCAGCGGCGCCTGCGGGAAGAGGAGCGGCACGGACTGCCGCTGCATGTTCGACCCCATGAGCGCGCGGTTCGCGTCGTCGTGCTCGAGGAACGGAATCAGCGCGGCGGCGATCGACACGAGCTGCTCGGGGGCCACATCCATGAAGTCGATGCGGTTCGGCGGCAGCAGCGGGTAGTCGTCTCGTTTCCGGCACAGCACCAGCTCGTCGGCGAAGCGGCCATCGGGCGTGAGCTTCGCGTTGGCCTGCGCCACCGCGTAATCCTCTTCCTCCGACGCCGACAGCCAGCGTGTCTCGTCGGTCACCTTGCCGTCCTTCACGACCCGATACGGCGTCTCGATGAAGCCGAGCTCGTTGACGCGGGCGTAGCACGAGAGGCTCGTGATGAGTCCGATGTTCGGACCTTCCGGCGTCTCGATCGGGCACATGCGGCCATACTGGCTGTAGTGCACGTCCCGGACTTCGAAACCGGCGCGCTCCCGCGTCAGGCCGCCCGGTCCGAGCGCCGACAACCGGCGCTTGTGCGTCAGCTCGGCGAGCGGGTTCGTCTGGTCCATGAACTGCGACAGCTGCGAGCTGCCGAAGAACGCCTGGATGACGGCGCTCACGGTGCGCGCGTTGACCAGATCATCGAGCGTGATCCGCTCGGGATCGTTGTTGATGCTCATCCGCTCTTTAATGAGCCGCGCCATGCGCGACAGACCCACCGAGAACTGGTTGGCAATCAGCTCACCGACCGACCGCACCCGGCGGTTGCCGAGGTGATCGATGTCGTCCGTGTAACCGCGGCCTTCGGACAGCTCGATCAGGTAGCGGATGATCGCGACGAAGTCGTTCTCGGTCAGGACGGTATTGTCCTTCGGCTCGTTGACCTTGAGCCGCTGGTTGATCTTGTAGCGGCCCACCCTGCCGAGATCATAGCGCTTCGGATGGAAGAACAGCCGCTTCAGCGCCTCGCGCGCGGTCTCGATGTTCGGCGCCTCGCCGGGACGGAGCAGTGTGTAGATCTGCGCCAGTGCTTCCGCCTCGGTATGCGTCGGATCTTTGGCGAGCGTGTTCTTGATCAGCGGCGACTCGCTGCGGCCCGCGGGCAGCAGCACATCCACCTTCGTCACGCCGGCCTTGAGCAGTTTCTTGCGCAGCGTATCCGAGAGCTCGCGCCCCGCCTCCCCGACGACTTCACCGTCGGCATCGGCCACGTCGAAGGCGAGCACATACTTGCTGGGCGCCTGCTGGGTGGTCGTCGGCGGCGCGTCCTCGCGCAGGTCGAGCGAGGTGTAGCCCGCGAACACCTTGACCGCCGTAATGCCGGCGCGGCGGAACGCGTTGAAGCGCTCCAGCACCAGCTCATCGCCCACGCGCGCGAGCGGCTCGCCCTTCTTGTTCTCCGGATCGGGCACGTCGGCGGCCAGCAGCGTGCCGAGCACCTCGCGCTTCTGCGCACGGCCCTCGAGCTTGCCGGTGATGTCGATCTCCTTCACCGCGTAAAACAGCTTCAGGATGTCGGCGTTGCCGCCGTATCCGAAGGCGCGCAGCAGCGCGGTCGCCGGGAATTTCTTCTTCTTGTCGATGTGGACGTAGATCACGTCGTGGATGTCGACCGTGAACTCGACCCACGAGCCCCGGAACGGGATGATCCGCGCCGAGAAGAGGCGCTGCCCGTTGGGGTGGATGCTCTCCTCGAACACCACGCCCGGCGAGCGATGGAGCTGCGACACGATGACGCGCTCCGCGCCGTTGATGACGAACGTGCCGAGCGGCGTGAGGATCGGCAGCTCACCGAGATAGACTTCCTTCTCGATGATGTTCTTCGGTCGCTTGGTTTTCGTGACCTCGCCGACCTCTTCCATCACTACGAGCTGCAGGGTGGCCTTGAGCGGCACCGAGTACGTCATGTCGCGCTCGATGCACTCTTCGACCGTGTACTTCGGCTCGCCGAGCGCGTACTTCACGAACTCGAGCGAGTAATTGCCGTTGACGTCCTGGATCGGGAACAGGTCCTTGAAGACCCGTTCCAATCCGACGTCAGAGCGCGCGCCGTCTTTGCCATCCGGCTGCAGCAGGGACTGGAACGCCCGCGTCTGAATGTCGAGGAGATGGGGCATGGGCATCCCCGTCGCCAGTTTTGCGAACGAAAGCTGTGGTAACGTCGTCTTGGTCATTGCACATCCTCAAGTGATGCAAAAGGCCCCGCCTCCCCCGCACCATACGGCGGTTCGGGGGCGGGCGTTGGGGCCCGGGGGGCTCGCAGAGCTACAGGGTGGGTGAATCCGCGCATGTCGTAGAACCGAAGCGAGTCTCAGGAAAACCGCCGAACCACCATGGTTCGGTCGGCCCTCACGGAGGCTACTTCAGTTCGACGACCGCGCCCTGCGCTTCGAGCTTCTTTTTGATTTCTTCCGCTTCCTGCTTGGACACGCCTTCCTTTACGGTGCCGGGCGCGCCTTCGACCAGATCCTTCGCCTCTTTCAGACCAAGGCTCGTGATCGCGCGAATCTCCTTGATCACCTGAATCTTCTTCTCGCCGCCCGCCTTCAGGACGACGGTGAACTCCGTCTTTTCCTCGGCTGCCGGCGGTGCGGCACCGGCCGCTGCGCCACCGGCCGCGCCACCAGCCGGTGCCGCTGCCGGAGCCGCGATCGTGACGCCGAACTTCTCCTTGAACGCCTCGATCAGCTCCGCCAATTCAAACACCGACATGTTCCCGATGGCTTCGAGGATGTCGTCCTTACTCAGCGTTTGAGTCGCCATTACTGTTCTCCTGCCCGTTTAGTTTTTAGAGCCTCGAGGGCGCCCACCATCGAATACAGCAGCCCGTTCAACACTCCCAGGAATCCGGCCATCGGCGCCTGCAGCGCGCCGCCCAGCTGCGCGAGGAGCTGCGTCTTCGACGGCAGCGCGGCGAGGTGCTTGACCTGCGCCTGCGTGACCGGCTTCCCCTCGACCAGTCCGACCCTGATCGACGGTTTCTCGAATTCCCTGGCGAAGTCCGTCAGCACCTTCGCGGCACCCACCGGATCAGCGCCCGCGAGCACCAGGGCCGTCGGCCCGGCGAGGAACGATTCGAGCCCGCCGTCCTTCAGCTGCTGCTCGGTCAGCGCGCGGCGCGCCAGCGTGTTCTTGACCACCACATACTCGACCCCGACTGCCCGCAGCCGCCGGCGCAGATCCGTGATGTGGGCCACGTCGAGGCCCGTGAAGTCGGTGACGTAAATCGTCGGCGCGCCGGCGAGCTGCTGCGTGAGCGCCGCGACCTGCTCCTGTTTCTGCGCTTTGGTGCGGTTCATTGATGGTATCCCGCCGGATCGACCCGCACTCCCGGTCCCATCGTGCTGGACACCGTCACCGAGCGGATGTAGTGGCCCTTCGCCGCCGACGGTTTCGCTTTCACGATCGCGTCCATGAACGCCTGCAAATTGTCGGCGAGCTGCCCCGCCGCGAACGACTTCTTGCCAATCGGCGCGTGCACGATGCCGCTCTTGTCCACGCGAAACTCGATCTTGCCCGCCTTCAGCTCTTTCACCGCCTTCGTGACATCCATCGTCACCGTGCCCGCTTTTGGATTGGGCATCAAGCCGCGCGGCCCGAGAATCTTGCCGAGCGCGCCGAGCTGTCCCATGACGTCCGGCGTCGCGACGATGACGTCCGTGTCGAGCCAGCCCTCCTTGATTTTTGCGACGTATTCGACGCCGACGAAATCCGCGCCCGCCGCTTCGGCTTCCTTGATCTTCTCACCCTGCGCGATCACGAGGACGCGGATCTTCTTCCCCGTCCCATGCGGCAGCGAGACCGTGCCGCGTACGATCTGGTCGGCATGCTTGGGATCGACGCCCAGCCGCACCGCCACGTCCACCGACTCGTCGAACTTTGCATAGGCGGTGCTCTTCACGCTTTCGACCGCCGCCGCCGGCGCATACAGTTTGCGCGGCTCGAGCGCGCCCACCGCGGCCCGATACTTCTTGCCGTGGGTGCGCATCAGCCTTCCACCGTCAGGCCCATCGAACGCGCCGTCCCCGCGATCATGTTGATCGCGCCCTCGAGATCGATGGCGTTCAGATCCTGCATCTTCAGCTCGGCGATCTTCTTCAGCTGCGCGCGCGTGACCTTCCCGACCTTCTCACGGTTCGATGTCGCGGAGCCCTTCTCGATGCCCGCTTCCTTCTTGAGCAAGACAGCGGCGGGTGGCGTCTTGGTCACGAAGGTGAAGGTGCGGTCTTTGTAGATTGTGACGACGACCGGCGTGATCATACCGGCGGCGCTCTGGGTCTTCGCGTTGAACTGCTTCACGAATTCCATGATGTTGACGCCGTGGGGACCGAGCGCGGTTCCCACCGGCGGCGCCGGGGTCGCCTGCCCGGCCGGCACCTGCAGCTTGACGATTGCGGTGACTGCTTTGGCCATCGTTTCCTCTATTGTCGTCCGCTACAAGCGGACTCCCACGCATTCCGTGGTCAGTGAGCCTTGAGCTGCAAGTAATCCAACTCCACCGATGTCGGCCGTCCAAACAACGCGACCGACACACGCACCTTGCCCTTGTCCGGCAGCACCTCTTGGACCGTCCCACTGAAGTCCGAGAACGGACCTTCGGTGATCTCCACCACCTGCCCCACGAGGAACGGAATCCTCTCCGTGGGCTCTTCTTCCTTTACTGCTTCTTCCACGCCCAACAACCTGTTGACCTCATCGGGCCGCAGGGGCATCGGGAGCCGTCCGGTGCCGACGAATTTGATCACACCCTGAATGCCATTGATCGTGTGGATGGTCTCCTGATTCAGGTCCATCTCCACGAGCACGTAGCCCGGGTAGATCTTGCGCTCGACGTTCACCTTCTTGCCGTTCTTGATCTCGACGACTTCCTGCGTCGGGACAAGCGCCTGGCGAATCGGCTTCTCCGCATCCGGCCGCGCGTCCTCCCCGATCCGGCGCGCGATCAGCGACCGCACTTTGTTCTCGTGGCCCGCCGTTGTCTGAATCGCGTACCAGCGCAGATCAGGCACTAAAACATCCTCGCCACCAGCCTCACGAACACGAGCTGGAAGAACGAGTCCATGAGCCCGATCATAATCCCCAGGATCGTGACGAAGATGACGATCACGGTCGTGGCTTTTTTCAACTCATCAAACGTCGGCCACGTGACTTTGCGCAGCTCGTTGCGGACCTCGCGCAGGAACCCGATGAAGCGCGCGATGCGTCCGGGCTGCGTCGCGCGGTCGCCGCCCGTCAGGACTTCCGTTGCCATTACTTCGATTCCTTATGCGCCTGCTGCTTGTTGCATCGCGGGCAGTACTTCTTCCACTCGGCCCGCTCGGGATGCTTCCGCCGGTTCTTCGTGGTGAAGTAGTTCCGGCTTTTGCACACCGTGCATTCCATGATGATGTTTTCGCGCGGCATCTAAACCCCGTTGGAAAGTTGGAATGATGGAATGTTGGAAGGTGGTTGTTCATTCAACCTTCCAACGTTCCAACTTTCCGCCCTATTTCAAAATCTTCGTCACGACACCCGCACCCACCGTGCGTCCACCCTCGCGAATCGCGAACCGCAGCTGCTCTTCCATCGCGATCGGCGTGATCAGCTCGATCGTCATCTTCGTGTTGTCGCCCGGCATCACCATCTCGACCCCCGCCGGCAGCTCCACGCTCCCCGTCACATCCGTCGTGCGGAAGTAGAACTGCGGCCGGTAGCCCTTGAAGAACGGCGTATGCCGGCCGCCCTCTTCCTTCGTGAGGACGTAGACTTCCGCTTCAAACTGCGTATGCGGTTTGATCGAGCCCGGCTTCGCCAGCACCATGCCGCGCTCGATCTGATCCTTCTCGATCCCCCGCAGCAGCAAGCCGACGTTGTCCCCCGCCTGGCCA
>WNFD01000120.1_pt1 | contig 68857 bp, 62 predicted proteins | sample 5400491 | NCBI WGS metagenome assembly WNFD01 (sample SAMN13153343, study PRJNA577476) | soil metagenome | isolation source: 120 cm saprolite under Douglas fir tree site 2 hole 2 replicate 2 | place: USA:California | collected 2015-04-18 | reverse complement strand
GGGAAGAAGAAGCGCCGGTTGGCGTCGTCCGTCGCCACCGCCCCCGAGTAGCTGGTGTCGGTCAGGTTGCGGGCCTCGAAGAACACGCCGAGGCCGCTCGGCTTGTGCTCGAAGCCGGCCTTGAAGTTGACGAGCGTGTGGGGGTCGTTGCGCGCGTCGTTCTCGCTGTTGACGAAGTAGCCCTTGGGCACGATGTCGAACCCGGGGGCCATCCAGAGCCCGGAGCCGTGATCATAGCGCAGCTCGGTCTGGATGAAGTGGCGCGGCGCGCCGGGCAGGTCATTGTCGCCGAAGTTGACGTCGTTCACGAACACGAAGCGCGACCACGTATAGGCGGCGCGCGCCCGCAGCGTATCCCCGGTGCGCCCGAGCCCGATCCGCGACAGGATGTCCTTCACCAGCAGCAGGTCCACCCCCGCCTCCACGCCGGTGTGACGTGAGCGGTCGATATTGCGGTAGCGCGGGATCGTGAACGGGGCGCCCGGGAAGGGCTGGACGTTCACGTTCTGGATCTCGTCCCACAGCTCGGCGTCGTAGACCGCGACGTCCCAGGCGAGCCGCTCGCCCGCGTTGCCCCGGGTGCCCACCTCGAACTGCCAGGACTTCTGCGCGGCGAGCTGCCCCAGGTTGCCGCCGAGCTGGCCGGGCGCGGTCAGCTCCACGAGCGCCGGCGGCTCGTGGGCGTGGCTGGCATTGCCGAAGACCTGCACGGTGGGCGCCACCTTCCAGACGAAGCCGGCCCGGGGTGAGGTGGAGAAGAAGTCGACCGCGTCGGACTGGTTGCCGTTCGACAGGAAGCGATCGCGGACTTCTCGGGTGGCGTAGTTGACCCGGCCGCCGGCCACCGCAGTGAACGTGGAGGTGAGGTCGAGCTGCTCCTCGAGGTAGCCCGCGATATTGTTGGCGATATTGAACTGGTCCTTGGTCTTGGCGCCGCGGTTACCCAGGTTGTTGACGAGGTTGACGTCGATCTGGCGGGTGCCGAAGAACTGGAAGCCCGCGGTGAGCCGGCTGGCCAGGCCGAAGAAGGGCGCGGTCAGCACATAGCGCAGCTCGGTGCCGTAGCTGTAGGTCGTGTCGTCGATGATCGCGAACGACAGCGGGTGATCCATGTCCTGGTAGTTGAGCTGGGTGAACCACTCGAGCACCTGGTTCTCGCTGAGCGGCGTGCGGACGGTCAGGGCCCCCCGCGTGTAGTCGTAGTTGCGCTCTTCGCTGAACGCGCTGGCGGCCGGGTTGCGCTGGCGGCGATTGCGATCCATCTCCTGCTGGGTGAGGGCGCCGGGCAGGTTCTCCTCGTTCTGGACATAGCCGAGGTCGAGCCGCACCGTCGTTCCCCCGGCGGGCGATAGCCGAGGCTGGCGTAGGCGCGGCGCCGGATCTGGTCTCCGTGTTGCCGGAACCCGTTCACCTCGGTATCGCTCAGGCCGACATAGAGATCGAACGGCCCGTAAACCTGGCCGGTCCCCACGTAGTTCTTGAGATAGCCGAACGAGCCGGCGGCGCTCCGCAGCTCGATGAGCGGGGTGTCGTAGCCGGTCTTGGTGACGAGGTTGATGGCGCCGCCCAGGGTGTAGCCGCCGAATCGCAGGGCGTTGGCGCCCTTGTAGACCTCGATGCGCTTGGTGGTCAGGAGCTCCAGTGACTCGAAGTCGCCGAAGCCGTCGGCGTTGCCGTAGGGAAAGCCGTCGATCAGGATATTGAGGCCCCGCAGGTGGAAGTTGCTGCGGAGGCCGGAGCCGCGAATTGAGATCTGACTCTCGTCCGCCGCGCCGAAGCGGGGCTGCACGAACACGCCCGGCACGAAGTCGAGCGCGTCCTTGAGATTGGCCGCGCGTGACTGCTCGATCTTCTGCTGGCCGACCACCTCGGTGGCGCCCGGCACGCGGCGCAGCTCCTCGCGGGCCTCGGTGTCGGTCCGCGTGCGCTCGTCGGGCACGCGGCTGCCCTCGACGACCACTGGCGGGAGCGTGGTCTCCGGCCGCGGCTGGGCCGTTGCGACCATGGGAGTGAGAGCGACGGCGAGGGCCAGGATGATGGGGCGCATGGATCTCCTCACTGGGTGAGCCGGAATTCGACGGGGAGCAGCACCCACATGGCGACGGCGTCGGCGCCGCGGCGGGCCGGCTCGAAGCGCCAGCGTCGCACCGCCTCCATCGCCGCCTGATCGAGGTCGGGGTGCCCGGCGGAGTGCTCCACGCGCACGTCGCCGATGCGGCCGTCCGCCAGGACGTGCACGCGCAGCATGGTGGTGCCCTGGATACCGAGCCGGCGGGGCGCGGACGGGTAGGCCGGGCGCACCTGATAGCCGCCCTGCGGCCGCGCGGTACGGGTGACGCCATCCGGCGCCGTGCTGGAGGGCTTCGCGGCCACCACCGGGGCCGACGGCGGCAGCGCCACCGTGGTGCTGCTCGCGGCGGGAGCCGCCGAGCCCGGGGCCGGCGCGGGCTCGCTGATGGCGGGCAGGGTGGCCCCCGCCGCCGGCGCGGGCGCGACCTCCGCGGGGGCGGGGGCCGGCGCCGGCGCGACGGCCTCCTCGACCTTCGGGGCGGCGGCCTCCAGCGGCCGCGGCGGCTCCGGTCGCCGGACCGGGCTCGCCCGCTCACGCCGTGGCGGTGCCGGGGGCGCGGGCTCCCGCGGTGGCTCGGCGGCGTCGAGGGTGACGAGCTGCACGGGGAGCACCGGCGGCTGCAGCGCCACCACGCTGATCACCCATTGCTGGCCCAGGATGAGACCGGTGACCAGCCCCGCATGGAGCAGGCAGGACACGCCGATCGGCATCGCACGCCACCACGACAGCTCGTTGAGCACGAACGCTTCCCTCCGCATGCGCCAGGATCGAAACCGCGACAGCCGGGATACCCCGCGCGTGGCCGCGGCGCACGGAGCGCGCGGGGCGCGGGAGACCGCAGGGGGCTACCGGATCGCGGAGGGAGGGCGCGCCCCTGGTCGGGGCTGAGGAAGCGGGCCAGGGGGGAAGCCGGTGGAGCGGCCTCGGCCGGGCCGATGACGGGCAGCACGACGGAAGACAGCCCGAGGTCGTCCACCTCGACGGCCGCCAGATGCGCGGAGGCCGCGGCCACCATGCACTCTTCCTGCTGCTTCGGGTCGAAGCCGTGATGCACCGAGTGCAGCGCGTGCTCGAACGCGAAGACGCAGAGGAGGAGGGTGAGCGCCACGACCAGCGCGCCGCGCGGGCGCCGCCACAGGGCCCCCGCGACAAGCGCCAGCGCGGCGGCCAATGCGGCAAATAGATACCAGGGCAGCGCGGGCGGCGCGGGGGCGGCGCTCAGGACCGGGATGATCGCGGGGGCCTCCGCCGTCGGGAGGACCACGGCGGACGGCGCCGGTGAGACGATGTGAGCCGCGGCGGGACCAGCGATGGCCAGGATGGCCAGCGTCAGCAGCAGCGCCAAGGACACACGGTGGACTCGCGGCATACGCGACAAGGTAACCACTCAACCGGGCCAGGTCAAGGAAGGTTCCAGGGGCTGTGTTTGACGTGGCCGGAGAGCCTGTGGGATCATAAGCGCCCGTCATGAAAGTCCATTTCACAACCCTCGGCTGCCCCAAGAACCAGGTGGACTCCGAGCTGATGCTGGGCATGCTGACCGAGGCCGGGCATCAGATCGTGGAGGCCGCGGAGGCCGCCGACTGCCTGGTGGTCAATACCTGCGCCTTCATCGACCGGGCGCGCGAGGAGTCGGTCAACACAATTCTCGAGCTGGCCCAGCTCAAGGAGCGCGGCCGGGCCCGGGCTCTCATCGTGACGGGCTGCCTCACCCAGCGCTACGGCATCGAGATCCAAACCGAGATTCCGGAGATCAACGCGATCCTCGGGACCTCGGAGCTCCACCGCATCGTGGATCTCGTGAACCAGGCCGACGGGCGGGAGGCCTGGGTGAGCGAGGCGCCGCCCGGCTACCTCTACGACGCGCAGACCCCGCGGCTGCTCACCGGCCGGGTGCCCTACGCCTACGTGAAGATCGCCGAGGGCTGCGACATGGGCTGCGCGTTCTGCGCGATCCCCCAGTTCCGCGGGCGCCACCGGAGCCGAGCGCTCGCCGACATCGTGGCCGAGGTCAACGGGCTCGCGCGCCGCGGGATCCAGGAAGCCATCCTGGTCTCGCAGGACACGCTCGCCTACGGGCGTGATCTCTCCGGCAACGGCGACATCGGTGACCTGCTGCTCGCCCTGTCCGAGACACCCATGCCGTGGATCCGGCCGATGTATCTCCATCCCGCCCACGTCACCGAGCGGCTCATCGCCAAGTGGCAGCGCGCGCGTGTGGTCCCGTACCTCGACATGCCGGTCCAGCACGGCGACGACGGGATCCTGCGCGCCATGCGCCGCGGCGTCACCGCCCAGCGCATGAAGGACGTCATCGCCCGGCTGCGCGACGCGATCCCCGGCGTCACCCTCCGCACCACCGTGCTGGTGGGCTTCCCGGGTGAGACGGAGGCCGCGTTCCAGAACCTGCTCGGCTTCGTGGAGGACGCGGGCTTCGACCGGCTCGGGGTCTTCACCTACTCGGTGGAAGAGGGCACGCCGGCCGCCGACATGGCCGATCAGGTCCCGGCCGAGGTGATGGCCGAGCGCGCCCAGCAGGTGCAGGACCTCCAGGACCGGCTGGTGTGGCCGCGCCAGAAGGCCCTCTTCGGCACCCGCCAGACCGTGCTGGTGGATGGGCCGAGCCCCGACTCCGCGTTCCCCTTCGAGGGCCGCACCGCCGGCCAGGCGCCCGAGATCGACGGCGTGGTGCTGCTGCGCGACCGCACGCTCACCCCGGGGCGCTTCGCGGAGGTCGCCATCGTCGAGGTCGAGGGCTACGAGCTCGTCGGCGAATAAGCGCCTCGGGCTGCTCGACCGCCTGGCCTTCGTGCTGGCCAGTGTCTTCGGCGCGGGCTATGCCCCGGTGGCGTCGGGCACGGTGGGTAGCTTCGTCACCGTGGTAGCGATCTGGCTCCTGCCGCTCACCCCGCTGCGCATCGCGGTCGCGCTGGTCGTCGTCATCCTCGTCGGGATCTGGGCCGGCTCGCGCGTGGAGCGCGTGCTGGGTAAGAAGGACCCCGGAGTCATCGTGATCGACGAGGTGGCGGGCATGCTGCTCTCGGTGATCCTGCTGCCGCGGACGATTCCCGTGCTCATCACCGCGTTCCTGCTCTTCCGGCTCTTCGACATCTGGAAGCCGTTCCCCGCCCGCGAGAGCCAGGCCCTCACCGGCGGCGTGGGCGTGATGGTGGACGATCTCATCGCCGGTTTTTACACCCTGATCCTGATCATGGGCGCTCTTACCCTCTTCCCCGGCTGGCTGACCCGGCCGTGAGCGGGGCCTGGATCGTCACGGTGGGTGCGGCGCAGCTCGGCGCGGCCGACGACCCGGCCGGGCTGATGGTGGCCCGCGCGCTCCTGGCCGAAGGCGTGCCGGTGGCCTCGCGGCAGGTCGTGGACGAGGACGAGACGGCGGTGGAGGAAGCCCTGCGTGGCGCCGTCGAGGCCGCCGCGCTGGTGGTGGTGCTGGCGCAGCCGGGCGGCTCGAGCGGCGAGGTGGTCCGGCGCGCGCTCTCGCGGCTCAGCGGGGCACGGCTGGCGTTGAACGACAAGCTGCTGGCCTCGATGGAGGAGGACTTCGCCCGGCGCGGCCAGGCGATGCCGCGACGGCTCGATCGCCTGGCCCTGCTGCCGCAGGGCGCGCTGCTCTGGCCCGCGGCGGGGGAGCCCGCGTGGGTGCTCGAGGCCAGGCGCGCCGCGGTGGCGGTGCTGCCGGCCGGCTCCGCGATGCTCGCCTCGCTCGTGGAGTCGCACCTGCGGCCGCTTGCGCGTCAGCGGCTCGGCGCGGGCGAGAGCACCGTGCTCCGCACGCTGCACACCACCGGCCTCTCGCCCGCGGACGCGGAGGAGCGCCTCGGCCGCTGGCTCGGCGCGGAGGGAGCGGTCACCGTCTCCTGCGTGCCGGTCGACGGCGACGTATGGGTCCAGCTCCGCTCGCGCGCGGCCTCCCGGAGCGCGGCGGAGGCGGCCCTGGCCCCGGTGGAGCGCGTGGTCCGCGAGGCCCTCGGGCTCGATTACTGGGGAAAGGACGAGGACACCCTGGAAGTCGTGGTGGGCCGGCTCCTGCTGGAGCGGCGGCTCACGGTGTCGATGGCGGAGTCCTGCACCGGCGGGCTGGTCGGCCACCGGCTGACCAATATCGCGGGCTCCTCCCGCTACGTCGAGCGCGGCGTGATCGTGTACTCGAACCAGGCCAAGGAGCAGCTCCTGGGCGTGCCGGAGGAGATGCTGCGCGCGCACGGCGCGGTGAGCGCGCCGGTGGCGGAGGCGATGGCGGCGGGGATCTGCCGCATCTCCGGCTCGGCCTGCGGGATCGCGGTGACCGGCATCGCCGGGCCCGACGGCGGCACGCTCGCCAAGCCGGTCGGCACCGTGTTCATCGCGGCGGCATCGCCGGGGGCCGGGGGCCCGCGCGTCGAGGTGCGGCGCTTCCGCTTCGCGGGCGGGCGGGAGGCGGTGAAGTGGCAGTCCTCGCAGGCCGCGCTCGACATGCTCCGCCGCGCTCTCCTGTCGCGGGCGTGATCCGCGCCTTCGTCGCGGCGGGCCTTCTCCTGTCACGAGCGTGATCCGCGCCTTCGTCGCGGGTTTTCTCCTGTCACGAGCGTGATCCGCGCCTTCGTCGCGGGTTTTCTCCTATCACGATGGTGATCCGCGCCTTCGTCGCGGTCGTTCTCGACGACGGTGTGCGGGCGGCGATCGCGGCGACCGTCGAGCGGCTTCGGCCGCTGGGCTCCTCGGTGGCGTGGGTGCCGCCGCGGAACCTCCACGTCACGCTGCAATTCCTCGGTGATCAGAGCGAGGAGCGCCTGGCGGAGGCCGAGGCCGCGCTGGCCGACGCCGCGGCCGGGAGCGCGCCGGTCGACGTTACCTTCCACGGTATCGGTGCCTTCCCCGGACTCGAGCGGCCCCGCATTCTCTGGGTCGGCCTGGCCCACGGCGCGCTCGAAGCGCGCCGGCTACAGGCGCGGGTGGCGGACGCGCTCGCGACGCGCGGGTTCGCCCGGGAGGAGCGGCCGTGGCATCCGCATCTCACCATCGGGCGCGTCCCCGACGAGCGCCGCTGGCGGCGCGAGGCGGGCCCGCCGCTGCGCAGCGCGCTCGCGCAGGCCGCCACCACGACCTTCGGCACGCAGCGGGTGGCGGAGGTGGCGCTGATGCGCAGCGATCTCTCGCCCGCGGGCGCCCGGTACACGGTGAGGCGCGCGCTGAGCCTCGGAGCGTAGCCGTATCCGACGCGGGACATTGACACGCGTGCCACGCTCTCTCACACTCGCTTCGTTGACTTTGATCGCGACGCGCCCGTATCATGGGGAAACTTGTTGAGCCACCAAATCTTTTTCGTCGACCTCTCGGGCCCGGCCACGGGCCCCTTCCACGCGTAGTCGAGGAGAATCAGCATGGCTGATATCAAGAGCGACCGCCGCCAGGCCCTGGAGCTGGCCATTGCCTCGATCGACCGCCAGTTCGGCAAGGGCGCCATCATGCGCCTGGGCCAGGGCAGCATCTTCGACGAGATCGCCGTCATCCCGACCGGAGCGCTCCAGCTCGATGTCGCGCTGGGCATCGGCGGCATTCCCCGCGGCCGGGTGACCGAGATCTACGGGCCGGAGTCTTCCGGCAAGACCACGCTGGCGCTCCACATCATCGCGGAGGCGCAGCACCTGGGTGGCACCGCCGCCTTCATCGACGCCGAGCACGCGCTCGATCCCAAGTACGCCAAGAATCTCGGGGTCAACACCGACGAGCTGCTCATCTCCCAGCCCGATACGGGTGAGCAGGCGCTCGAGATCGCGGAGGCCCTCGTGCGCTCCAACGCCGTGGACGTCATCGTGATCGACTCGGTGGCCGCGCTCGTGCCACGCGCGGAGCTGGACGGCGACATGGGCGACTCCCTCCCGGGCCTGCAGGCGCGCCTCATGTCCCAGGCCCTGCGCAAGCTCACCGCCGCCATCTCGCGCTCCGGCGGGGCGGTGATCTTCATCAACCAAATACGTGAAAAGATAGGCGTGATGTTCGGCTCGCCGGAGACGACCACCGGCGGGCGCGCGCTCAAGTTCTACTCCTCTATACGGCTCGACATCCGGCGGCAGGACACCATCAAGAACGGCACCGAGGCCATCGGGGTCCGGACCAAGGTCAAAGTAGTGAAGAACAAGCTTTCTCCGCCCTTCCGGGAGGCCGAGTTCGACGTCATTTATGGGGAAGGGGTCTCCAAGGAGGGGTCGGTCCTGGACCTGGCCGCCGAGCACAATGTTGTCGAAAAATCCGGCACTTGGTACACCTATAAGAGTGAGCGGATCGGGCAGGGGCGGGAGACCGCCAAGCGGTACCTGAAGGACAATCCCAAGGTCTTGGCCGACCTGGAAGTCAAAGTCCGCGAAGCCCTTGGCCTCAAGCCGGTTGGGGGGGCGTCGCAGCCGGCGCCGGAGAAGGTGGCCAAGTAGGAGCGGGTAAACCATGGAACTGCAGCAGCTGCTGACGGAAACCGCGCAGCGCAAGGCCTCGGACCTGCATTTGAAGCCGGGCTCGAAGCCGATCCTCAGGATCCATGGTCACCTCGAAGTACAGGATGACCTGCCGCAGATCACCCGCGAGTTCATCGACGCGATGGCGGCGAGCCTGCTCGGCGAGCGCCGGCTCAACATGCTGATGGAAGGCCGGGAGATGGACCTGGGCTACATGCTGCCCGGGGTCGGCCGCTTTCGTTGCAACCTCTTTCTGGCCATGGGCGAGGTGCGGGGCGTCTTCCGGCACGTGCCGGAGCGCATCCCCGCCTTCCACGAGCTGCACCTGCCCAAGGTCCTCGAGCGGCTCTCGATGGAGCGCCGCGGGATGATCCTGGTCACCGGCATCACCGGTTCCGGCAAGTCCACCAGCCTCGCGTCCATGATCGACTTCATGAACCGGAGCCGGAACGACCACATCGTCACCATCGAGGACCCGATCGAGTTCGTGCACCAGGACAAGAAGTGCGTGCTGAGCCAGCGCGAGATCGGGCACGACTCGGTGAACTTCGCCCAGGCCCTCCGCGCCGCCCTCCGTGAAGATCCCGACATCATGCTGGTCGGTGAGCTGCGCGACGTGGAGACCATGGAAGTGGGTCTCCACGCGGCGGAGACCGGTCACCTGGTGCTCTCCACGCTCCACACCCTGAACGCGACGGAGACCATCAACCGGATGATCTCCATGTTCCCGCCGCACCAGGAGGACCAGATCCGGGGCCAGCTCGCCTCGGTCATCCAGGGCATCGTCTCGCAGCGCCTGGTGGTGCGCGCCGACGGCCGCGGCCGCGTGCCCGCGGTCGAGATCATGATCGCCACCGGCCTCATCCGCGACTGCATCCGCGAGGCCGACAAGACCCCGCAGATCCCGAGCGTCATCGCGGCGGGCACGGCCCAGTACGGGATGCAGACCTTCGACCAGTCGCTGCTCCAGCTCTACCGCGAGGAGCTGGTCACGTACGAAACCGCGCGCGACGCCGCGACGAACCCGGACGACTTCGACCTCAAGATCAAGGGCATCTTCTCCACCGGCGAGATGACCTGGGAGCATCCCGGCGGCAGCACGACCGCCTCGACCGCCGCGCCCATGCAGCCGGGCATGGTTGCCGCGGCGCCGGCTCCGGCCGCGCGCAGCCCCTTCGGCAAGAAAGCGGGGTAACGAGTGCCGGGGCGCCGCGCCCGCCGCGCCGGGGCGCCGCGCCCCGCACCGGGACTACCCGCCCCCGCATTAGATGAGAAGGCCGCCAGACTGGCGGCCTTCGATCTCTTGGCCCGCAAGTCCTGGAGCGGCCGCGAGCTGACCCGCCGCCTCCGGCGCCGGGGCGCCTCCGCCGAGATCGCCCAGGCCGTGGTGGCCGATCTCACCGGCCGCGGCTACGTGGACGACCAGGCCTTCGCCCGCTGGTGGGCCGAGGCGCGCGCCCGCGGGCGCCGGGTCGGGAGCCACCGGCTGCGGCAGGAGCTCCTCGCCAAGGGGATTCCCCGGGCGATGGCCGAAGCCGCGATCGCGGCCGCCTTCGAGGAGGTGGGGGAGTCCGAGCGCGCGCTCGAGGCCGGGCGGCGCCGGCTGCCCGCCCTGCTGCGCGGCCAGCCCGCCCGGGCACCCGCCCGGCTGGCCGACTACCTCCTGCGCCGCGGCTATCCGACCGCGACGGTGCGCCACGCGGTGCGCGTCCTGCTGGCCGAGCGGGGGGCCGACCTCCCCGGCATCGAGGAGGACGGCGGCGTATAATACCGGTCCTATGACCGGGAGCGAGATCCGCGCGCGATTCCTCGAGTACTTCCGCCGGCGCGGGCATACCGTGGTGCGGTCCTCCCCGCTGGTGCCCGCCCAGGATCCCACCCTGCTCTTCACCAACGCGGGCATGGTGCAGTTCAAGTCGGTGTTCCTGGGGGAGGAGCGCCGGGACTACGTCCGGGCGGTCACCGCCCAGAAGTGCGTGCGGGCCGGCGGCAAGCACAACGACCTGGAGAACGTCGGCCGCACCGCCCGGCACAACACCTTCTTCGAGATGCTGGGCAACTTCTCCTTCGGGGACTACTTCAAGGAGGACGCGATCCGGTTCTGCTGGGAGCTCCTGACCGAGGACTTCGGGCTCCCCAAGGACCGGCTCAAGGCCACCGTCTTCACCGACGACGACGACGCCTTCGAGCTGTGGAAGAAGGTGGCCGGCTTCGGCCCAGACCGCATCCTCCGCCTGGGCGAGAAGGACAACTTCTGGGCCATGGGCGACACCGGCCCCTGCGGGCCGTGCTCCGAGGTGCACTTCCACCAGGGTGATCATCTGCCGTGCGCCGAGGAGAAGGCGGGACGGACCTGCCTGGGGCCGGCCTGCGACTGCGATCGCTGGGTCGAGATCTGGAACCTGGTCTTCATGCAGTTCAACCGGGACGCGAGCGGCAAGATGACACCCCTGCCCAAGCCCTCGATCGACACCGGCATGGGGCTCGAGCGGCTCGCCGCGGTGCTCCAGGGCAAGCAGTCCAGCTTCGACATCGACCTCCTCCGTCCGCTCATCGCCCACGTCGAGCGCCTGAGCGGCAAGACCTACGGCCGCGACGAGGAGTCGGACGTCTCGATGCGGGTCATCGCGGATCACGCGCGCGCGGCCACCTTCCTGATCACGGATGGGGTGACCCCGTCCAACGAGTGGCGCGGCTACGTGGTCCGGCGGATCATGCGGCGGGCCATGCGACACGGCCGCATGCTGGGGCTCGAGGCGCCCTTCCTGTGGGACGTCACCGGCAGCGTGGTGACGGTGATGGGTGACGCGTACCCGGAGATCCGCGACGCGCACGCGCGGGTGGCCGAGACGGTGCGCCAGGAAGAGGAGCGCTTCGCGGAGGCGCTCGATCTCGGGATGGCCAGGATCCGCGAGTACCTGGAGGCCCACAAGGCCGACCCGAACCGGAGCCACGCGGGCGACGCTAGGCCGATAGTCGACGGCCGCTTCCTGTTCACGCTCTACGACACCCACGGCTTCCCGTTCGACCTGGCACAGGAGGTGTTCGAGGACGCGGGCTGGACGGTCACGTCCGAGACCCAGCAGACCTTCGACGCCGAGATGGAGGCGCAGCGCGAGCGCGCCCGCGCCGGGGCCTCGTTCGGGGCGGCGGACAGCGGCGAGCCGAGCGTGGCCATCTACCAGCGGCTCTCCACCGAGCTGGCCAAGCCCCAGTTCCTGGGCTACGGCTCGCTCGCCGCGCCCGCGCGTATCCTCGCCCTGGTGGCGGACGGCCAGCGCCGGCGCGAGGCGCGCCAGGGCGAGACGGTGGAGATCATCCTCGATCGCACGCCCGCCTACGCGGAGTCCGGCGGCCAGCAGGGTGACACCGGCTCGGTGATCGGCCGCGAAGGCCAGGGGCAGATCCAGGACACCTACTACCGCGGCAGCCAGCTCATCGTGCACCGGGTGGCGGTGACCCAGGGCCAGCTGCGCGAGGGCGAGGAGGTCGCGGTCAGCGTGGAGTCGCGCCGGCGGCAAGGGCTGCGACAGCACCACACCGGCACGCACCTGCTCCACGCCGCGCTCCGGAAGGTGCTGGGCACGCACGTGGCGCAGGCCGGCTCCCTGGTGGCGCCCGATCACCTGCGCTTCGACTTCTCGCACGGCGCGTCGGTGAAGGACAGCGAAGTGGAGGAGGTCGAGGGCCTGGTCAACGAGCAGGTGCAGGCCAATATCGTGGTGAGTCCGGCCGAGATGGACCTGCAGGAGGCGCTCCGCAGCGGGGCCATGGCCCTCTTCGGCGAGAAGTACGGCGATCGCGTGCGCGTCATCCGCATCGGCGACTTCTCCACCGAGCTGTGCGGCGGCACCCATCTCGACGCGACCGGCCAGATCGGCCTCTTCAAGGTGACCGACGAGGGCGCGGTGGCCTCCGGCGTGCGCCGCATCGAGGCGGTCACCGGCGAGCACGCGCTCGCCCACGTGGGCCGCGAGGAGGCCGCGCTGCGCGAGTCCGCGGGCCTGCTCAAGATCCCACCACTCGAGCTGCCCCGCCGCCTCGCCGCGCTGTTGGAGGATCAGAAGCGGCTCGAGAAGCAGCTCGCCCAGCTCGAGACCAGGCTCGCGCGCACCCAGGCGCAGGATCTGGTGACCGCCGCGAAGCAGGTGGCGGGCGTGCCGGTGCTCGCCGCGCGTCTGGACGGGCTCGACCCGGACGGGCTGCGCTCGGTGGTGGACACGCTGCGGGACCGGCTGCCGTCGGGGATCATCCTGCTCGGCAGCGCGGTGGACGGCAAGGTGAGCCTCGTCGCTGCGGTCTCCAAGGACCTGATGAAGCGCTTTCCCGCCGGCCGCCTCGTGCAGGAGATCGCCAAGATGGTGGGCGGCGGCGGGGGCGGCCGCCCGGATCTGGCCCAGGCCGGCGGCAAGGACGCCTCGAAGCTCGACGAGGCCCTCGGCGCGGTGGCGGGCTGGGTGGAGCGGACGGCGCAGGCTTAGCCCGGCCGGATCCCCCGGCCAGCGCAAGGAGCCTTAGGCATGGCCGAATCCCGTGGCAGGATCCTCGTGGTCGACGACGAACTCAACGTGGCCCAGGTACTCGCCGAGCACCTGACCGAGCAGGGGTACGAGGTCGCGACGGCCCACGGCGGCATCGAAGCGCTGGCCAAGATCGATCTCGAAAAGCCGCAGGTGATCCTGCTCGATGTCCGGATGCCCGGGATGGATGGTATCGAGGTCCTGCGCCGGATTCGCAGCTTCGACACGCAGGTGGGTATCCTGATGATCAGCGCCAATGACGACGTCGAGCTGGCCAAGCAGACCCTCGCGATGGGGGCCTTCGACTACACGCTGAAGCCGATCGACTTCGCCTACCTGAGCCGCGCGGTGGACACGATGATGGCGCGCTCACCGGCCCTGCCCCCGCCCGACGTGGACGGCGAGCGCGCCGCGACCCCCTCCGCGCACAACCTCCTGTACGACCTCGCGCTCGACATCTTCCGGACCGCGCGGGCCCTCTCACCGGTGGCACGCGAGTCGCTGGGACGCGAGCTCGAGCAGGCCGCCCTGGTGGCGCTGCAGCGGGGAGCCGGTGGGGAGAAGCAGGAGGTCGTCCGCGCACTCAATCAGGTCCGGACGCTCCTCCGCTTTGCGAAGGACCTGGCCGACATCAGCGACGATGCCCATCGGGTCCTAGAGGCGAGTGTGGCCCGGGCGCGCCGCTCCATCGGCCTGTCGTAGGTCGACATGCCGTCAGCGCGCCGGACCATTCGCACCATGTGCCCGATGAACTGCCATCCCACCCTCTGCGGGATGCTCGTCACCGTCGAGGACGGGCGGCTCGTCGAGGTCGCGGGCGACCCGGACAATCCCGACAGCCGCGGATTCCTCTGCGTGCGCGGCCACGCCTCGCGCGAGATCATCGGCAACCCGCAGCGCCTGCTGTCCCCGCTCGCGCGCGACCGCCGCGACGCGGCGTTCCGAGAAGTGACGTGGGACGCGGCGCTCGATCGCATCGCGGAGCGGCTACAGTCGGTCGGGCGCGAGGCGGTCGGGCTGTGGTCGGGCCACGGCTTCTTCGCCAACAACTACGGCACCCGAATCAACTCGGAGCTGCTTCGCCGCTTCGCCAATCTCTGGGGCTGCCAGTGGTGGGCGCCCACCATGATCTGCTGGGGGCTCGGCGGCTTCGGCGTTGGGCTCACCGGCCCGCTCGAGACCAATACCAAGGAGGACATGGGGGCCCACGCGGGCCTCATCCTGTTGTGGGGCGCGAATCTCGCGAGTCAGCCGAACACGGCCCCGCATCTGGTGAAGGCGCGCCGCCGCGGCGCGCATGTTGTCACCATCGACGTGCGGCGCACCGAGGCGGCCGCGCAGTCGGACGAGGTGCTGATCCTGCGGCCCGGCACCGACGCGGCGCTGGCGCTCGGGATGATGCACGTGCTGATCGCGGAGGGACTTCATGATCGGGAGTTCGTCGCGCGGCACACCACCGGCTTCGACGCCCTCGCCGAGCACGTGCGGCGGCACCCGCCCGCGTGGGCCGCCGCGGTCACCGGCCTCGACGAGGCGGTCATCGTGGGCCTGGCCCGGCGCTACGCGGCGACGCGGCCGGCCATGATCCTGCTGGGCGGCAGCAGCATGCACAAGGGCGCCAACGGGTGGCAGGGCGCGCGCGCGGTGGCGTGCCTGCCCGCGCTCACCGGCAACCTGGGCATCGCGGGCGGCGGCCTCGGCCCGCGCCACGGCAGCAAGGGCCACGGCTTCGGCCTGACCGACATCGGCATGGCCGAGCGGCGGCCGCCCGGCGACTACGTGCCGAACCAGATGCCGCGGATCACCGAGGCCCTCGAGGACGGCCGGGTGCGCGCGCTGCTCCTCTTCGGCACCGACATGCTGTCGTCGTTCGCGGACAGCGCCCACGTCGAGGCCGCCCTCGCGCGCCAGGAGCTGATCGTCAGCTACGAGCTCTTCTGGAACGACACCGCGCGCCGCTTCGCGGACGTCGTGTTGCCCGGCACCGCGTGGCTCGAGGAGCTCGGCTGCAAGGCGACCAACACGCATCTCTACCTGATGGAGCCGGCCCTGCCGCCCGCCGGGCAGACGCGCACCGGCGCGTGGGTGCTGCGCGAGCTCGCGCGGCGCCTCGGGGTCGCCGACTTCTACCCGTGGGCGGACGCGGCGGGGCCCATCGACGCGATCCTCGATCACCCCGCGACCGGGCACGCCACCGTGGCGGCCCTGCGTGCGGAGGGCGGCATCCGGGCGCTCCGCGTCTCGCACGTGGGCCATCCCGATCTCGTGTTCCCGACCCCGTCCGGGAAGGTGGAGCTCTACTCCGCGCGCGCGGAGAGTTTCGGGCTACCCCCGCTGCCGGTGCACGAGGACCTGCCCGCGGGGCACTTCCCGCTCGTGCTCCGCCAGGGGCGGACCCTCGGGCACTTCCACGGCTTCTACGATCACGGTCGCGCGCTGCCGTCGCTGGCCGCGCTCGAGCCCGAGCCGGTGCTGTGGCTCTCGCCCGCCGACGCGGCCGCGCGCGCGGTGGCGGACGGCGCGGCGGTGCGCGTGTTCAACGAGCGCGGCGAGATGCGCGCCCGCGCGCGGGTGACCGACCGCGTGCCCGCGCAGACCGTGTGGATGCGCGACGGCTGGGACGGCCTCAACCGGCTCACCTCCGGCGAGGCGTGCATCCCGGACGCGGCGGTGGACGTGTTCGGGTTTTCGGCGGGCCAGGCCGCGTTCGACGCGGCGGTGGAGGTCGCGCCTGTCTGAGCGTTCCCCGGCCGCGCTGCTCTTCGACTTCGGGGGCACGCTCGACGCCGACGGGGTGACGTGGAAGGATCGGTTCTTCGCCCTCTGGCGGGACGAGGGCCTGGCGGACCGTTCCGACGCGTTCGATCCCGTCTTCTACCGCGCCGACGACGCGCTGGTCGGCGCGATCCCGGCCACGCTCTCCTTCGAGGAGACGGTGCGGCGGCTCACCGCCAACATCGCCTCCGCGCTCGCGGTGCGCGACGAGCGGGTGATCGCGCGCGTGGCCGACCGCTTCCTCGACGACGCCCATCGCCATCTGCGGCGGAACCAGGTGCTGCTCGCGCGGCTCGGCGCGCGCTATCGGCTCGGTCTCGTGTCCAACTTCTATGGGAACCTCGAAACCGTGTGTCATAATACGGCGATCCGGTCTCTCTTCGGTGTCATCGTCGACTCCGTGCGGGTCGGGTTCTCCAAGCCGGATCCGCGCATCTTCATGCGGGCACTGGACGGGCTCGGGGTGGCCCCGCCCGACGCCACGTTCGTGGGCGATTCGGCGGCCCGGGATATGGCGGGCGCGCGGGCGCTCGGCATGCGGCACATCTGGCTGATCGCCGACCCGCCGCCGCCCGGCGGGCCGTGCTGCCCGGGCGACGCGATGATCCATTCACTGACGGACGTGGAGGCATTGCTCTGATGGCGGATTCGGTGCGAGGCGCGATCATCGCGGCCGGCGAGGGCATCCGCCTGCGCGCGGACGGCTACCGGGTGCCGAAGCCCCTGGTGGAGGTGGCCGGGCTGCCGCTGATCGGCACCGTGTTGCGCAATTTCACGACCGCCGGAATCACCGCGATCACCATCATACTGAACGAGCAGGAGCGCGAGTGCGTCGAGTGGGTCCGGACACGGTTCCCCGCGCTCGAGCTCGACTTCATCGTGAAGACCACCGGGTCGTCGCTCGAGAGCTTCCGGGAGGTGACCGGGCGCGGCCCCGCGGGGCCGATGCTGGTGTCCACGGTGGACGCGTGGTGCGCGGCGGAGGACTTCGCGCGCTTCGCGGCGGCCGCCGCGGGCCGGCCCGACGACGCCACCGTGCTCGCGGTCACCCCGTTCGTCTCGGACGAGAAGCCGCTCTGGGTCACGCTCGGGGCGGGCGGGCGCGTGGAGGCCCTCGGCAAGGCGGATAGCGGGCTGGTCACCGCGGGGGTGTATCGTGTCTCAGATCGGGCGCGACGGCTCTCGCCCGCGCGGGAGCTCGGGCGGCTGCGCGAGTACCTGGGCTGGCTGCACGAGAGCGGCGAGCCGCTCTACGGTGAGATCATCGAGATGGTGGTGGACGTGGACCGGGCACTGGACGTGGCCAGCGCGGAGGCGCTGGCGCGAGGAGCGCGACGGGCATGAGCGCGAGGAGGACACGGGTGGCGGATCCGAGATGCTGGGGACTCTTTCGCGAGCGCGAGCATTCGCCCGGACGGGAGGGCGACGACGCGGAGATCCTGCGACTGACCGGCAAGCACCTGGAGACGCACGGGGTGCAGGTGGAGCTCCGCGCCCCCGAGGAGCTCGTCGCCACCGAGGTGCCGCCCGACGGCGTGTTCTTCATGTGCGAGCGCATGGAAGCGCTCCGCACCCTGCTCGCCTGGCGGGAGCGCGGCGTGCGGCTCGTCAACTCGCCGCAGGCCGTGCTCAACACCTACCGGGAGCGGATGATCGCGCAGCTCCGCGAGGCCAACGTGGCCTTCGTGCCGAGCCGGCTCGTGGCCACCGGTGACGCGGACGTGGTGGCCCGGCTACCGGTCTGGGTCAAGCGCGCCGACGTGCACAACACGCAGGACGGCGACGTGGTTTTCGCGGAGACGCCGGACGCGATCGCCGCCGCGCTCGCCGGCCTCGCGGCCCGCGGCATCGAGGGCGCGGTGCTGCAGCCGCACGTGCCCGGCGACCTCATCAAGTTCTACGGGGTGGGTCCCGGCGGCGGCGGTCCGGACGGCGGGCCGCCCTGGTTCCGCTGGTTCTATCACAAGGACCAGCGCCTGGCCGGCCATGCCTTCGACCCGGCCCGGCTGGCCCGGCTCGTGCGCGAAGCCGCCACCGCTCTCGGCCTCGAGATCTACGGGGGCGACGCCATCGCCTCCGCGGACGGCTCACTCCAGCTCCTCGACCTCAACGCGTGGCCCAGCTTCGCGCTCTATCGCGACGAGGCCGCGCCGGTGATCGCGGCGTACCTGGCGCTACGCTTCGGCGCGCCGCGGGCGCCCGGAGGCGGGCGGTGAGCGAGCCGCGCGAGGCCGGGCCCCGCTCGCGCGAGATCGTGGCGCGCGAGGCGCGCCACATCGCGCCCGGCTACCAGTCCTTCGCGCTCTACTCGGGGCTGGCCATGGCTCGCGGCAGCGGCGCGACCCTGTGGGACGAGGACGGCAACGAGTACATCGACTTCATCGCGGGCATCGCGGTGGGGAGCGTCGGGCACTGCCACCCGCACTACGTCGAGGCGTTGAAGCGCCAGGCCGAGCGGCTGACCTTCGGCAGCTTCACGACCGAGACGCGCGCGCGCTTCCTCGAGCTGATGGCCTCGGTCACGCCGGAGGGGCTCACGCGTGTCCAGCTCTTCTCGGGCGGCGCCGAGGCGGTGGAGGCGGGCCTGCGCCTGGCCAAGGCCGCGACCGGGCGGCAGGAGGTCATCGGGTTCTGGGGCGGCTTCCACGGCAAGACCGGCGGCGTGCTGGGCCTGCTCGGCAGCGACTTCAAGCATCACCAGGGTCCGTTCCTGCCCGGCCAGTACTCGACACCCTACGCCGACTGCTACCGCTGCCCGCTCAAGCTCCGCTATCCGGACTGCGGCATTGCCTGCGCGGAGTACGTCCGCGACGTCATCCGCTACCAGACCGCGGGCGAGATCGCCGCAATCATCGTGGAGCCGATCCAGGGCACCGCGGGCAACATCATCCCGCCCGACGGCTTCCTGCGGGCGATTCAGTCGGTGGCCCGGGATCACGGGGCGCTGCTCTTCGCCGACGAGATGATCACCGGCTTCGGCCGCACCGGCTCGATGTGGGGCACCGACCACGACGGGGTTGTGCCCGACATCATGACGGTGGGCAAGGGCGTGGGCGGCGGCTTCCCGCTGGCCGGCGTGGTCTCCACCGAGAAGCTGGTCGCCGCCAAGCCCTGGTCGAATCCGAGCTTCAGCTCGTCCAGCTACGGCGGCAACCCGCTCGCCTCGGCGGCAGGACTCGCCGCGCTCGAGATCATCCTGAAGGAGGATCTCGTCGAGCAATCCAATCGCGTGGGCGCGGTCATGCTCGCCGAGCTCCAGCGCCTGAAGGAGAAGTACCGCACGGTGGGCGAGGTGCGGGGGCGCGGGCTGCTGCTCGGCATCGAGCTGGTCGAGGACCGTCAGAGCCGCAAGCCGATCGACAAGAGCATCACCCGGGACCTCTACCTGGAGTGCCTGCGGCGCGGCCTCGTGGCGATGACCTACTCTCCGACCATCCGGCTCAATCCGCCGCTCGTCATCACCGAGGAGACGGCCCGGGCCGGCCTGGCGATCCTGGACGAAGCGCTCGGAGTGACGCTCAAGCGCCATGGGCGCGACTAGGAGGCTCCGGGGCGCGGTCATCGGCCTCGGCAACGTGGCGGTGCACGGCCACCTGCCGGGCTGGCGGCAGCGGCCCGACGCGGTCATCGTGGCCGCCACCGATCTCCGCCCGGCGCGGCAGGCCGAGTGCCGGGCCGCCCTGCCCGGGGCGCGCTGGCACGACTCGGTCGAGGCCCTGCTGGCCGCCGACGATCTCGACTTCGTGGACGTGTGCACGCCCCCGTCGAGCCACGCGGCTCTGATCGAGGCCGCCCTCGCCCGGGGGCTCCACGTGCTCTGCGAGAAGCCCCTGGTGGGCTCGCTCGCCGAGCTCGAGCGCCTGGCCGGGCTCGCGCGCTCCGCGCGCGCGGTGCTCCACACCGTGCACAACTGGCACCAGGCGCCGCTCGTGCGCGCGACCGACGCGCTGATCCGCGAGGGCCGCATCGGGGCGGTGCGCGAGGTGGTCTGGCGGACGCTGCGTACCCAGCCGGCCGCCGCGGCGGGCGGGGAGAGCTGGCGGGTGGATCCGGCGATCGCGGGCGGCGGCGTGCTGACCGACCATGGCTGGCACGTCTCCTACGTCATCCCGCGCTGGGTGGGCGCCCCGCCGGACGCGGTGAGCGCGCGGCTCGAGACGCGGTCGCCCCATCGTCTCGCAGTCGAGGACACCGCGACGGTCCGCCTGCACTTCCCGGACGCGGTAGCGGACATCGTGCTGACGTGGGCCGCCGAGACGCGTGAGAACCAGGCGCGCGTGATCGGCACCGCGGGGCGCATCGACATCGAGGACGACACGGTGATCCTCCGCGCGGATGGCCGGGAGGAGCGCCACCGTCACCCGCCCGCCCTGTCCGACGGCTCCCAGCATCCGGACTGGTTCGGGCCGGTCACCGGCGAATTCATCGCCCGCGTGCTCGGCCAGGACCCGAGCAGCGGCAACCTGGACGAGGCGGCGGTCTGCATCGCGGTGGAGTGCGGCGCCCGCGAGTCGAGCCGCCGCAACGGCGCGATGTTCCCCCTGGCCGCGCGGGTCGGGTCGGCGGGGTGACCACGCTCTCCTCCACGGCCGTCTCCGTGCGGAGCCTCCTCGTGATCCTGCCAGCCCCGCCCGGCGCCGGCGCCACGCCGCCCGAGACCGTGATCGCGGGCCTTCCGCTCGTGCGCCGCATCGTCATGGCCGCGGAGCGCGCCGGCTTCGAGCGGATCCTGGTCCATCCCCGGGCGTGCCCGCAGCCGCATCTGCTCGCGGGCACCGCGGCCGCCGTGCTCGGCGCCGAGACGCCGGTGGGGCCGCGGGCCCGGCTCGTCCTGGTGCCCGCGAACGTTCTCCCCCAGGCGCGCTGGCTGCGCGCCCTGCGTGAGATGCCGCTCGAGCCGGAGGCGCTCACGGTCGACTCGTCGCTGACCGCGGTGGTGGAGAGCGCCGGGATCGACGAGGTGCTCCGCTCGGCCGGCCAGGCCGCCGGTGCGGAGGACCTGATCGCCACGCTGTCGCGGCGCCTGGCGCGCGCCACCGGGGCCGGCGATCCGGCGGGCCGGTTCGCGCTCGGGGGCGCGGCGGGGGCCCCGGCCGCCGAGGACTGGCTGATGCGCAGCCTGATCAAGGATACCGAGGGGTTCATGTCCCGCCACCTCGAGCGGCGCATATCGCTCGCGATCACCCGGCGGCTGGTGGACACCAGCATCACGCCGAACGCGATGACCCTCGTGAGCCTCACCATCGGCCTGCTCGGCGCGCCGTTCTTCCTGTCCGCGGAGCCCCTGCAACAGATCGTCGGCAGCCTGCTCTTCCTGACCCATTCCATCCTCGACGGCTGCGACGGCGAGCTGGCCCGGCTGAAGTTCCAGGAGTCCCCCACCGGCGCGCGGCTCGACTTCTGGGGCGACAACCTGGTCCACGTGGCCGTGTTTGGCTGCATGGCGGTGGGCTGGACCCTGGCCGCGGCCTCCCTCTGGCCGCTGCTCCTGGGGGCCCTCGCGATCACCGGCACCGCCGCATCCGCTTACTTCGTCGCCCACCGCGACGGCGCGGCCGCCGCCGCGGGACCCCCCGGTCGGCTGGCCGACGCGGTGGCCAACCGCGACTTCATCTACCTCGTGATCCTGCTCGCCTGCTTCGGCCGAGCCCACTGGTTCCTGATCCCGGTCGCGCTCGGCACACCGATCTTCATGATGCTGGTCCGGTGGGGCGCGGGGCGACGCCGGACCACCTGACGTGGTCGCCCTCCTCGACGTCCTGCTGCGCGGCCTGATCCTGGCCGCGCAGGCCACCGCGGTGGGCGGGGTGTGCTTTCTCCTGCTCGTGGCCCGGGGGCCCGAGACGCCGCGCTCGCTGCTGCTCATCGCCGCCGCCGCGGTCACGCTCGCGGTCGGTCAGGCCCTGTCCCTGGCCAACGAGCTGTTCGTGCTCCTCCACGAGGCGGCCTGGCCGCTGCGCGCGGCGCTCGACACGCTCTACGTGCAGGTGAGCGTCGTCCGGATCGCGGCCGGGCTCGCGCTGGCCGGGTTTGCCCTCGGACTGCGCCGCGCCGGCGGGCCGTCCCGGCTCTGGCCGGCGGTGGTGGCGCTGGCCGCCGTGCTGGCGGTGGCGGCGCCGTGGACGAGCCACGCCGCCGCGCGGCTCGACTCCCGTGTCCTCCTGCTGCTGCTCGACGGCGCCCATCAGCTCGGGGCCGCGGTGTGGATCGGCGGCCTGGTGCACCTGACCGCGGCTGCGTTCCGTCGCGGCGATCGGCCCTGGCCGGTGGCCCTGCTCCGGCGGTTCTCGAACCTGGCCCTGAGCGCGGTCGTCGTCCTGGTCAGCGCGGGCGTGGGCCTCACGTGGCACTACGCCCCTTCGCTGAGCGCGATCTTCGGCACCGCGTACGGCCTCATGGTCCTGACGAAGATGGTGATCCTGGGCGGCCTGCTCCTGCTGGGCGCGCTGAATTCCCGGGCGATCCGCCGGATGGACGGCGCCCCCGAGGCCGACCAGGTCGCGCTCCGTCGCTTCGTGGAGGTCGAGGTCGGCCTGGGCCTCATTGTGCTCTTCGCGGCCGCCTCGCTCACCTCGCTGCCGCCCGCGGTGGATCTCACCCACGATCGGGCCACGCTGGCGGAGGTCGCGACGCGCTTCACCCCACGGATGCCCACGCTCCGCTCGCCCTCGATCTCCGAGATGCCGATCGACGATCCGCTGGCCCCGCGCAACGACGCCGATCGCGCCTGGTCCGAGTTCAACCACCACGTGTCCGGGATCCTGGTCCTCATCATGGGCCTGCTGGCCCTGCTGCACGCCACGGGCCGGGCTCGCTGGACGCGGCACTGGCCGCTCGTGTTCCTCGGGCTGGCCGCCTTCATGATCCTGCGCAACGATCCGGGCTCTTGGCCTCTCGGCCCCGAGGGCTTCTGGGAGGGCTGGCTCGTCGCGACGGTGGCGCAGCACCGGGTCTTCGTGTTGCTGGTCGTCGTCTTCGGCATCTTCGAGTGGATGGTCCGCAGCGGGCGGCTGCCGTCGCGGCGCGCGGCCCTGATCTTCCCGTTGCTCTGCGTGGTCGGTGGCGGCATGCTCCTGAGTCACTCGCACGCCGCGCAGAACATCAAGGACGAGTTCCTGCTGGAGGTGACTCACGCGCCGCTCGGCCTGCTCGCCTTGCTGATCGGCTGGGGGCGCTGGCTCGAGCTTCGCCTCCCCGAAGGGCGTGGCCGCGTGCCTGGGGCGCTCTGGGCCGTGGGCCTCGTGCTCATCGGCGCGCTGCTCATCATCTACCGGGAAAGCTAGTCGCGCGTGGCCTGACACTGCGGGCGAGCGGCGGCGCGGGGGGCGGGGCCCTCCCGGGAACCCGCTGAGTCGCATGCACGCAGCGCCGTCTCGATCGGGCCACGAGACGGAGCCCGCCAGCCTTCGACAACCCGCAGAAGACACGGTTCCCGGGAGGGCCCCGCCCCCCACCCCACCGCCCGCCCGCGGCGCCGTACCGGTGTGATGCCCTCCCGCAGCTTCAGAGCCTTCATCACACCCCCAGCGGTTCCCATTTGTCGTATTTCAAGACCTGACCCCAATCGCCGGCGCGCCTTGTTGGAATGTAAGACCTGACCCCAATCGCGATGCCGTTGGTGGTTCAACTGGACGCACGGGGAGGGTGGGGGTGGTGGTGCGTGGTGCGGGGGCCTCCCCAGACCCGTGTCTTCTGCGGGTTGTCGAAGGCATCGACGGATCTGTCTCGTGGCTCGATAGAGACGGCGTGACGCGCATGCGGCTCAGCGTGGTCTGGGGAGGCCCCCGCGCCGCGCGCCGCCACTCCCGCCCGCGCCAGGCGAACGCTACGCGGATTCGAGGAGGAGGCCGGTGAGGTAGCGCGACTCGGGGATGGTGAGGATGACGGGGTGGTCGCGGCTCTGGGTGAGGGTAGCGAGGACGCGGGTGCGGACGCCTGCGTCGCCGGCGGCCTGGCGGCAGATCTCCTCGAACATCGCGGGCGTCACGTGGTGGGAGCAGGAGAAGGTGGCCAGCCGGCCGCCGCGCTCGAGCAGGCGGAGGCCGCGGATATTGATCTCCTTGTAGCCGCGCGCGGCGGCCTCGACGGCGTCCTTGCGGCGCGTGAAGGGCGGGGGATCCAGCACGACGAGCCCGAAGCGCTCGCCCCGCGCGTCCAGCTCCCGCAGGCCGTCGAAGGCGTTGCCGCTCTGCAGCTCGGCGCGCGCCTCGACGCCGTTGAGGGCCAGGTTGCGCCGGGCCAGGGCCAGCGCGTCCGCGGAGGAGTCCAGCAGCAGCGCGCGCTCGGCGCCGGCCAGCAGCGCGTGGCAGGCGAAGGCGCCCCCGTAGCAGAAGGCGTCCAGCATCCGGCGCCCCTTGGCGAGGCCGGCAGTCAGCAGCCGATTGTCGCGCTGATCGAGGTAGAGGCCGGTCTTCTGGCCGGCGCCCAGGGTCACCGCGAAGCGGGCCTGGCCTTCCTCGATGATCAGATCGCCGTCGGGCCGCTCGGCCTCGGGCGGCGTCTCCCGGACCGCGTCGAAGCCCTCGATGCGCGCCGCCGTCGCGTCGTCGAGGCGCACGATCCGGCCGTCTGGGAAGAGCGCGCTGAGCGCCTCCCGGACCCAGTCCGCGTTGCGCGCCATGCCGAGTGTGAGGCACTGGAACACGCTCACCGGCCCGTAGCGGTCCACCACCAGGCCGGGCAGGCCGTCGGCCTCGCTCCAGCAGAGGCGATAGGCGGGAGTCACGAGGGAGGCGGCGCGCCGGTACTCGAGCGCCGCCTCCAGGCGCCGCCGGATCAGCCGCGCATCGACGGCCTCGTCGGCCCGCGTGAGCAGGCGGCAGACCAGCGAGGAGCGTGGGCTGTAGAAGCCGCGCCCGAGGTAGCGGCCGGTGGCATCGGTGACTTCCAAAGCGACGCCGGCGGACCAAGAGCCTTTGAGATCGGCCACTTCGCCGCGGTAAATCCACGGGTGGCCCGCCCGGATCCGGCGCTCGGCCCCTCGTTTCAGAATCAGAGTGGCCAGGAGGAAACTCTAGCGCTTTCGCAGCACTACGACCATCAGGAGCGGATGGTGGGCCTCGTCGAGGCGGAGGTGGGGCTTGAAGCCGTAGAACCATTCGACCAGATCGAACCCGCCGGCCAGCTGGACCAGCGTCCGCAGCTCCTGGGGGAAGACCATTCTAGATGCGTGACGCTGACGGTAGAGGCGCCGCGTCCCGTTCTCCTGCACCTCGAGCTCCATGTCCTCGAAGAAGGTCTGGGTGACCGGGTTCAGGTCCTTGAGGGCCTCGAAGGTGGCGCGCACGGTGGCATTGCCTCGCCGACGCGTCCAGGACCAGCGCCGCGCCGGATCGGTCCAGGAGGAGCACATGTAGCGGTCGAAGACGTAGAGCCCGCCCTTCTTGAGCCCGCGGGCCACGCAGCGCAGGTGGGCGAGCAGCGCCTCATTGGTCAGCAGGTGGCCCTGCGAATCCTGCATGCAGATCGCCGCGTCCACGGGGCGCCGCAGCCGGAAGCGGGTCATGTCCGCCACGATCAGGCTCGCGTCGAAGCCCTTGGCCGCGGTCCGCTGCTTGAGGAAGGTGATGTTCTCGGGCGAGAGATCGAGCCCCGACATGGTGTAGCCGCGCTCGGCCAGGCGGATGAGGTGCGGGCCGGTGCCGCAGGCGATGTCGAGCACGGTCCGCACCGGCCGGCGCGCGTAGCGGCGGAAGCAGTGGACGAGGAAGGTCACCTCCTGCCGCCGATTCATGTCGAAGGCGATCTCGTAATACCGGGGGACTGAATATTGCGACCCACTGGCGGCAGTCATCCGGAGCATCCCTTCACTTCAACATGGCTGAGCGATGTATGGCGAGCCGCAGCCGAAGGCGAGGCGAGCGGATCAGAGATTGACCGTGGTGTAGCCGGTCGGCGCAACCCGTCGCGTCGGCGGTCGAAGCAATCCGTGGCTCCGGCTTCACCTGCCCCACCAGGTCAGGATGGCCTCCCGGAGGATCCACGAGGCGGTGATGCCGGTGCGGCCCGACGGATCCCCGAGGAAGTTCACCTCCTGCCGCCGGTCCATATCGAAGGCAATGTCCGGGGGGCGGAGTATTGCCCGCTCATGTCGCCCACCAGGTCAGGATGGCCTCCCGGAGGATCCACGAGGCGGTGATGCCGGTGCGGCCCGACGGATCCCAGGCGTGGGCCACCTCCGTCAGGTCGGTGCCGACGATCCGGCAGGGCTCGAGCAGGCGGACGATCTCCACCAGCTCCGCGGCGGTGATGCCGCAGGGCTCGGGCGCGCCGGTGCCGGGCGCCTCGGAGGGATCGAGCACGTCCACGTCGATCGTCACGTAGAGCGGGTGCGCCCGCAGCTCGGGGAGCAGGCTCTTCACCGCCTCCACCGGGTGAATCCGGTGAGCCGGGAAGAGGTGCGGGGCTTTCCGCTGGTACTCCTCGCGCGCGCCGGTGCGCATGCCCACCTGGAACACGCGCTCGGGGGCCACCACGTCCATCACCCGGGCCATGGCCGAGGCGTAGTTGTAGCGCTCGCCCAGGAACTCCTCGCGGAGGTCCGGGTGGGCGTCGAGCTGGAGGATGCGCAGCTCCGGGATGGCCGGCGCCAGCACCTCGATCACGGGCAGCGTGGCGGTGTGGTCGCCGCCCAGCATGACCGGCCGGAGGTCCGGCCGCCAGAAGCCCCGGATCTCCTCCCGGGCGCGGGCGAGCTGCTCCCGGGGCGAGCCGATGCCCAGCTCGCAGTCGCCCAGGTCGGCGATGGCGAGGTCTTCCAGGTCGCGCCCCAGGAAGGGCGAATAGGTCTCGATGGAGTCGGAGGCCAGCCGCAGCTCGCGGGGACCGTGGTCGGCGCCCCGGCGGAGGTTGATGCGCCCCTCGAAGGGGATCCCGAAGAGGACGATCCGGGCCTCCGGGAGCGAAGCCCGGCAGGCGATGAAGCGAGGATCGGCCGGGATCAACAGACGGCGCTAGCCGAGATCGTCGTCGGAGAGGAGCGTCACGGCGGCCAGCGCGCAGCCCGTCCGCTCGACCCGGTGCTCGACCGCGAAGACCTTCAAGTCCCGGATCTTCTCGCCCCGGACCCGGAAGGCCTCCTCGAGCATCTGGACGATCATCCGCTCGGCTTCCTCGCGCGTGGCCTTGTCGTGGAACTCCATGATGACCCCGTTCTTGGCGGGGTCCTCCGGCCGGGCCCAGCCGACGGCGGCCGCGACGACCTCGCCCGGCACCTCGCTGGTGATGGCCGCGTAGGCGGTGGGGACGAGCGCGCCCGGCTTGATCCGCGGCAGCGCCACCAGCTCGACGCCCGGGGGCAGGATGCTGGACACCTTGATGAGGTTGATATTGCCGATGCCGGCCTCCAGCAGGGCGTTGTCGAAGGCGTTGAGTGGGGTCGAGCCCTCGGCGTTGCCGGCCGTGCCTGCCGCCTTGGTCACTGGTGCGAAGCGCATTCGCTCCCTCCTCGTGGCGTTTCACGCGGCAAACACCGCCCGTCGTGAATTTCTCGCTCATCGTAGCGGCTCGGCCCACGAACGCAAGCAAAAAGTTGACTTCGGCGCCGCTTGGTGGTCTCGGCGAGAGCCGCCGGAGCGGGTCAAAAGGCGATTTTTTTCTTGCAATGGAAAAAAAATAGCCCCACAGTGCAGAAAAATCCAGCAAGTAGAAAAAATCGCCGGAGGAATCGGGGAGGAGGGAACGAGTGCAAGCACTGGGGCGTCACCTGCTGCTCGAGCTGTTCGACTGCGACGCAGAGGCCATCAACAGTCTGGACACCGTGAAGGCGACCATGGTCGAAGCGGCCAAGAGGGCCCAGGCCACCATCGTCGACGTCGTTTTTCACGAGTTCAACCCGTTCGGCATCAGCGGAGTCGTCGTCATCGCCGAGTCGCACCTGGCGATTCACACGTGGCCGGAGTATCGCTACGCCGCGGTGGACGTCTTCTCCTGCGGCGACGTCCTCCAGCCCCAGGTGGCCGCCGACTACCTCGTGGAGCAGCTCGGGGCCGCCCGGGCCTCCGTGGTGGAGCTTCAGCGCGGCATCTTCGTGAACCACCCCCGGAAGCTCCTGCACAAGCCGGCGGAGGCGCCCGTCGCCTCCACCCCGAGCTGATCGGGCCGAGATGGCCACGCTCCAGTACAAGTGGTTCTTCGAGACCACGACCCCGGTCGAAGGGCACATGCACGCCATCGCCCGGACCATCGTCACGCGGCAGACCAAGTTCCAGTTCATGGAGATCATGGACACCCACTCGTACGGCAAGTGTCTCGTGCTGGACGGGCGGATCCAGTCGAGCCAGGCCGACGAGTTCATCTACCACGAGACCCTGGTGCACCCGGGCCTCCTGGCCCACCCGCGGCCCCAGCGGGCCATGGTCATCGGCGGGGGCGAGGGGGCCACGGTCCGGGAGATCCTGCGCTACCAGACGATCACCGACTGCCTCATGGTGGACATCGACGGTGAGGTGGTCGAGGAGTGCAAGAAGCACCTGCCCGAGATGCACCAGGGCGCCTTCGACGACCCCCGGACCCGGCTGCTGCACGAGGACGCCCGGGCCTATCTCGAGAAGACCAACGAGCGCTTCGACCTGATCGTGGTGGATCTGGTGGAGCCCCTCGAGGAAGGGCCGGCCTGCCTGCTCTTCACCAAGGAGTTCTACACCCTGATCCGTGACCGGCTGACCGACCAGGGGGTTATGACCATGCAGGCCGGCATGACCAAGGTGAACGAGATCTTCTTCCACGGGGCGGTGAACCGCACGCTCCAGGAAGTCTTCCCGGTGGTCGCGCCGTACCAGAGCTTCATCTCCTGCTTCGGGACCCCGTGGGGCTTCATCCTGGCCTCCAAGGGCACCGACCCCCGGAAGCAGTCCGCCGCCGACATCGACCGCCTCATCGCGGAGCGCTTGAATGCCAAGCAGCTCGGCTACTGGGACGGCAACGCGCATCTGCACTGCTTCAGCCTGCCCAAGTTCCTCCGCGAGTCGATCGAGAAGAACGACCGCGTCATCACCGACAAGAATCCCCTGATCGTTACCTGAGCACGCCGGTCCTCATTCTCGCCTCGGCCTCCCCGCGTCGCCGGGAGCTGCTGGGGCGCCTCGGCATCCCGTTCCAGGTCCAGGCCAGCCACATCCCCGAAGAGCATCCGCCCGTCCCGCCCGCCCAGGCCATCGCCGCCGTCGCGCTCGCCAAGGCCCTGGCCGTCGCCGCCGACATCGGCGCGGCGTGGGCGCCGGCGGTGGTGCTCGGCGCCGACACCGAGGTGGTCCTGGACGGCCGCCTGCTCGGCAAGCCGCGGGATCGGGCCGACGCGGCCCGGATGCTCCGCGAGCTCCGGGGCCGCCAGCACGAGGTAATAACAGGGCTGGCAGTCGTGGAGCTCGGACCGCCGGGCTCGGCGCCCAGCCAGGAGACGGTGGCGGTGACGAGCCGGGTGCGGATGGCGGAGTACAGCGACGCCGACATCGAGAGCTACGTGGCCACCGGCGAGCCGCTCGACAAGGCGGGCGGCTACGCGGTGCAGGGGCTGGGCGGCCGGCTGGTGGCGGCGGTGGACGGCTGCCTCACCAACGTGATCGGCCTGCCGCTCACCACGACGCGCGCGCTCCTCTCGCGCCGCGGACTTTAGTCGAAGGGGGCCTCGACGGCCCCCTCCGAGCCTCCCCCTGAACGGGTTGCGCCGGCGAAAGCCGGCGCTCGAACGAGGAGCGGGGACACGCTACCAGTAGGGCGCCGATCAAGCGGACGTGGCGCTCTCCGCGCCCTACTCGATCAGGAGACGGTCAGCCCTCTTCGGCAGCTTCACCTTGGCGGGCAGCGGCGCGCGGGCCCGGAGCAGCTCGAGGCTGCGCTCGAGCGTTTCCGCGGGGACCCGGCCGTCGGCCAGGAAGAGGTCGCGGGCGCTTCGCAGGCGCAGGGCGAAGTCGGCCGGCGAGCCGATCACCGCGGACGGCAGCGTCGTCTGGAGCGCCGCCGGCTCGGCCGAGATCGTCCGGCCCACCGCCGCCTGGAGCGCGGCCCGCAGGGCCCGGATCGTGGCGGCGGGCGGCTCGGCGCCGGCTCGCGCGAAGAGCGCCGCGCCCACGGTCGGGCCGCCGAGCGTCGCCGCCGCGTCCTTGGCGGTCCGCAGGTCCACCGCGATCACCGCCTTGCCACCTTCGACGAGCCGGCTCACGTGCGGTTCTCCCAGCACGCCGGCCGCCACCTCGCCACCCTCGAGCGCCCGCGCGACACCCCGCTCGCCCAGGCTGAGTACCTTCACCCGGTGCATCGGCACGCCCGCCCGCGCGAGCAGCAGCCCGAGCGCCTGGTCCTCCGTGGTGCCGGGCGCCGGGATGGCGACGGTCTGGCCGGCGAGATCGGCCGCGGAGCGGATGGTGTCGACCCGGCCGGGCGCGACGAGCAGCGCGACGGGCGGCGCGGCGGTGAGGGCCCAGACGAGCCGGGGCGGCACGCCTTCGGTCCCGCCGAGCCGCAGCGCCGCGTCGAGCGAGGTCGCCGCGAGCTGCGCCTGCCCGGTGGCCAGCATCTCGGCCGCGGCGGCGTCCGAGCGCGTGGATCGGAGTGTCACGGAGAGCTGCTGGGCGGTGAAGAGCCCGTCGGCCTGGGCCACGTGCAGGGGCAAGTATTCAGGTGAGGTGGGCGGCCCCGCCACCGCGATCGTGAGCGCGGTCTGCAGCAGCACGAGCCAGGCGATCATGGGCCCGCGGAGCGCCCCGCGCCCGCCACCTCGAAGAGCACCCGCACGATGCGATCGGCCGCGTCGGGCACGGCCAGGCTCCGGGCCCGCTCGCCCATCGCCGCCAGGGCCGTCCGGTCCGCCAGGAGGCGCGTCACGGCCTCCACGAGGCCCTCAGACGTGAGCGAGACCTGCGGGAAGACCACGGCGCCTCCCGCGGCCTCCACGAGGCGTGCGTTGGCTGTCTGCTCGTCTCCGCTGGTCCCCGGCAGCGGGACGTAGAGGGCGGCCAGGCCGAGCTGGCAGCACTCGTTGACCGTGCCCGCGCCGCTGCGCCCGACGACGAGCGCGGCCGCCGCGTAGACGTCGCGCAGCTCGGGCCCGACGTAGGCGGTCAAGGCGTAGCGGCGGCGCAGTGGCGCGGGCAGCGCCTGGGCGCGCTCGGTGAGCCAGGCCCGATCGCCCGTCCTCGCGTTGTCGCCGCACTGGTGGATGACCTGGCAGACCTCGAGGAGGTGAGGCAGCGCCGTCCCGACGTCCCGGTTGATCCGGTGCGCGCCCAGGGCGCCGCCCGTCACGTACACGATCGGCAGGGCGCTATCCAGCTCGAAGCGGCGGCGTGCTTCCGCCGGGGTTCCCCCACGCAGCTCCGGGCGCAGCGGGTTGCCGGTGAGCACCGTGCGCTCCTTCGGGAACTCGGTGCCGGTGAGGGGGAACGTGAGCGCGATGCGCCGGGCGAAACGGCCGGCCACGCGGTTGGCGAGCCCGGGCACGCTGGTCTGCTCGTGGATGACCAGTGGGATGCCGAGTGTGCGGGCGGCCAGGGCCGGCGGCAGCGCGACGAAGCCACCGGTGGCGAGGAGCAGCGCCGGCCGCAGGCGGCGGAGCAGCCGCCAGGATTGCGCCAGGCCTGCGGGCGCCCGCACCGCCAGGTCGGGCACGTTCTGCCAGTCCCAGTAGCGTCGGAGCTTGCCCACCGGGATCGTGTGGAAGGTCAGCCCGGCCTCGGGCACGCGCTTGGCCTCGATGCCGGAGCGGCTGCCGATCCAGTGCACGTCCACGCCCGACTCGCGGAGGCGCGCGGCGACCGCGAGGCCGGGGCTCGTGTGGCCGCCTGTTCCCCCGCCAGCTATGACGATGCGCATGGCGAGATTGACGTTCCGAGACTCTGTCTAATGCGGAGGCCCAGAAATGGCCCCCGCACTCCCCCAGTCGGCGGGCGACCCGGGTGGTGCGGCGGACGACCGTGGTTCGGGCTCGCTTCACCCTCTCCCCATTGGGGAGAGGGCAGGGTGAGGGGCTTCCTCACCGGCGTTCGAGCGCCAGGTCGATGAGGCGGGCGATCAGGTCGGGGTAGGGGATGCCCGAGGCTTCCCAGAGGCGCGGGTAGGCGCTGGTCGCGGTGAAGCCGGGGATCGTGTTGATCTCGTTCACGAGCACCCGCCGGTCGCCCTCGATGAAGAAGTCCACGCGCGCCATGCCCGCGCAGTCGGTGGCACGGAAGGCGCGCAGGGCCAGCGAGCGGATCTCCTCCGTGACCTCGGGCGGCAGCGGCGCCGGCACCTTGAACGTGGTCTGCCCCGCACCGTACTTGGTGTCGTAGTCGTACCACTCCCCGGGGAAGCAGACCTCGCCGGGCACCGAGACGCGGGGCTCGTCGTTGCCGAGCACCGCCACTTCCACCTCGCGGGCCTGGATCGCGCGCTCGACGATGATGCGGCGGTCGTGGGTCGCGGCCAGGTCGATGGCGGCGGGCAGATCCTCGGCCGCCTTCACCTTGCTGATGCCGACGCTCGAGCCGAGGTTCGCGGGCTTGACGAAGCACGGGAAGCCGATCTCGGTGGCGATGCCGCGCGCGATGGCCGCGCGCTCGCGCTCCCAGTCGTGACGCCGCACCACCGCGTACTCGACGATGGGCAGCCCGTGGGCGCGGAAGAGGTCCTTCATGGCGACCTTGTCCATGCCGACCGCCGAGGCGAGCACGCCCGCGCCGGTGTACGGCACGCCGGCGAGCTGCAGCAGGCCCTGCACGGTGCCGTCCTCGCCCTGCGGGCCGTGGAGCAGCACCAGCACCACGTCCAGCCGGTCCCGGAGACCGGGCGGGAGGCCTTCGGACGTCTCCATGCGCATGAGCGAGGTGCCGGTGTCCTGAGCGGTCGCGCGCTCCAACAGCTCGTGCTTGGTATGCGCCTCGGGATGACCGGAGGCCAGGGTGAGCCGCGCGGCTTCCGCGGCCAGGGCACGCAGCGGGTCGCCGCCCATGAGCCAGCGGCCGTCCTTGGCGATGCCGATGGGCACCAGCTCGAAGCGGCTCTTGTCCATGGCCGCCATCACGGAGGCGGCGCCGGCCAGTGACACCTCGTGCTCGCCCGAGCGGCCGCCGAAGACCACCCCTACCCGCAACTTCCGGGGCTTCTCCGCCATGAATTCAGTTGTATCAGACCCCGCTTTTCCGGGGGGAGAACTCCTTGAACCCCACCGCGAGCGGGCCCGCGAGGGCGACCAGACCCAGCACCCCGAAGGCCCAGAGCCAGCGGGAATCGGGCGAGGCGCCGAGGGCCGGGGCCCAGTCAAGCATCGCGCCGAAGACGGCCGGGCCGAGCGCGCCGGCCGCGAAGCCCGCCGAAGACTGCAGCGCCATGGTGCGGCCGAGATAGGCGGGCTCGGCGACGTCGGCGATGCCGGTGGAGACCATGGCCGACTCCGCGGTCACCAGGATCCCGTAGAGCAGACCGAGCGCCACGAGGGCCGTGAATGGCCACGAGAGTCCCCAGCCGATCGTGAGCGAGCAGGCGGCCGAGAGCAGCATCACGATGCTGATCGGCCGGGCCCGGCCGAAGCGGTCCACGATGAGCCCGGAGAAGGGATGCGGCAGGGCGCCGATGGCGAGCACCGCCGAGGCGGCGAGCGCGCCGCGCTGGGTGGCCTCCGCGAGGCCGGCGCCCGCAGCCATCAGGCTCGCGGTGAAGAACGGCGCGATCCAGAGGCGCATGCCCATCAGCTCGAAGGTGTGGGCCACGTAGGCGGTGATGAGCCGGAGCGCGCTCGTGTTCCGGAGCACCGGGCCGAGCCCGCCGCCGCGCGACGGACTCGCGGGCGCGGCGGGTCGCGGCGTCTCCGCGGGCAGCGCCCAGTAGCCGACGAGCACGGCGGCGGCGGGCCCGAGCGCGGTCACGCCGAAGGCCACGCGCCAGCCCCAGAGGGTATTGGCCACTCCGGTGATCAGCAGCGAGATCGACGTGCCGAGCGTGAAGGTGCCGATATAGCAGCCCATGGCGAAGCCGCGCCCGCCGTGCGCGAAGCGCTCGGCCACCATGCGCATGCCGGGCATGTAGGTGCCGGCCAGGCCCAGGCCCACCAGCGTGCGCAGGACCAGGGCCGACAGAAAACCATCCGCCCACCACGCGAAAGCCGCGCTGGTCAGCGCGGCCCATGCGGCGCTCGCCAGGTAGATCCGTCGCGGCGGCATGTAGTCGGTGAGCGTGGCCAGGACGGCCACCACGCCGACATAGCCCACCTGGTAGAAGGCGAGGATGAGCCCGGCCTCGGTATTGGTGAGGCCCCACTCGACTTTGAGGATGGGCAGGAGCGCCGAGAAGCTCGAGAAGACGAGCATGGTGCCCAGCTCGGACAGACAGATGGCCAGGAGCCAGGCGCGATCGCTCACGCGCGCGGCTGCTTCTCCCGCCACGCCCGCCACTTGGCGAGGCGCTCGGCGATCTCCTTCTCGGCGCCGCGGTCGGTGGGCCGGTAGTAGACGCGCCCGCGCAGGGCGTCGGGCAGGTGCTCCTGACTCACCTGCGCGTCGGGCGCGTCGTGGGCATACTGGTAGCCGCGGCCGTAGCCCAGGTTGCTCATGAGGCCGGTCGGCGCGTTCCGCAGGTGCAGCGGCACCGGCTCGGCCGGCTGCTCCTGGATGTCGTGGCGGACCGCGTTCCAGGCCGCGTACACCGCGTTCGACTTCGGAGCCAGCGCGAGATAGCAGGTGGCCTGGGCGAGGGCCAGCTCGCCTTCCGGCGTGCCGAGGAAGTGGTAGGCCTCCTTGGCGTCGAGGGTCAGCCGCAGCGCGACCGGATCCGCGTTGCCCACGTCCTCCGAGGCGAAGCGCACGAGCCGCCGCGCCACGTAGAGCGGGTCCTCGCCCGCCTCCAGCATGCGGCCGAGCCAGTAGAGCGCGCCGTCGGGATCGGAGTCGCGCAGCGACTTGTGGAGCGCCGAGATCAGGTTGTAGTGCTGCTCGCCCGACTTGTCGTAGAGCAGGGCCTTCTTCTGGACCGCGTCGCGCACCGCCACCTCGGTCACGCGGGCGCCCGGATCGCCCGTCGCGATCTCGAGCACGTTGAGCGCGTTGCGCGCGTCGCCGTCGGAGAGCCGCGCGATGAGGGCCAGCGCCTCGGGCGCAGCGGTGGCGCCGGTGCGGCCCAGACCGCGCTCCGGGTCTCGGAGCGCGCGCTCCAGGATGGCCACGAGGTCGGCCTCGGCGAGCGGGCGGAGCACGTAGACGCGGCAGCGCGACAGGAGCGCGCCGTTGACTTCGAACGACGGATTCTCGGTGGTGGCGCCGATCAGCACGATGGTGCCCTTCTCGACATAGGGCAGGAAGGCGTCCTGCTGCGCCCGGTTGAAGCGGTGGATCTCGTCCACGAACAGGATCGTGCGCTGCCCCCGCCGGCCGCCCTCGCTCTCCGCCTCGGTCATCACCTGGCGGATCTCCTTCACGCCCGCCACTACCGCCGAGAACGGCACGAAGCGGGCGCCCGCCACGTCGGCCAGGAGCCGCGCCAGCGTGGTCTTGCCGGTGCCGGGCGGGCCCCACAGGATCATGGAGTGGAGCTGGCCCTCCTCGAGGGCCCGGCGCAGCGGCTTGCCCGGGCCCGTGAGCTGAGGCTGGCCGACGACCTCGTCGAGGGTTTTCGGGCGCATGCGGTCGGCGAGCGGCGCGGGCGTCTTCGGGGCGGAGGACGGCGGCGTGTCGAACAGGTCCACGCGCGGATTATACGCACCCTCTCCCCTCTGGGGAGAGGGCCGGGTGAGGGGTCTGGAGGTGAGGGGTCTGGAGGTGAGGGGCTCTACGCGAGCGCGGCGGGCAGATCGAGCAGCGAGTGGATCTCGGCCGCGATGACGACCCCGCGCTGCTCCATCTCGGCCCGGTCCGGGCGGTAGGCGATGAAGGGCACGCCGCCGGCCTGGGCGGCCGCGCCGTCCACCCACGAGTCGCCCACGACCACGATGCCGGCGGCGTCCGGCCAGCGCTCCCGCACCACGCGCAAGCCGTCGGGGTCGGGCTTGAGCCGCCGCATCTCGTCACGGGTGACGATCAGATCGAGGTGCGGCAGCAGGTCGAAGCGCGCGAGGACGAAGTCGGCGACTACCCGGTCGTTGTTGGTCCAGATGGCGGTGGCGAAGCCGAGATCCTTCATGGCGGCCACCGCCTCGCGCGCGAACGGCACGAGGGTCGCCTCGGTCATGGCCCGGCGCTCGTGCGCCACCGGGATCGCGAGCAGCTCGGCCTCGAGGTGCACGGCCTCGCGCCGCACCAGATCGAACAGCTCGGCGCCCGACCAGCGGAGCGCGCGCGCGGGCACGCGGATGCCGCGGGCGCGGACGAAGGCTTCCATGTCGCGGCCCACGGCCTTCAGATCGAGCGGGGAGTTGACGAGGGTGTGGTCGAGATCGAAGACGCAGATCGCCGGTCCGGTCCCTATGCCGCGGCCTCCGGCTCGTTGAGGACTAGCGCCCGCAGGAGATCAGAGTGCGTGAGGATGCCGACGAGCCGGTCGTCCTCGATCACGAGGGCCTCGTGGGCGCCGCGCTCCAGCAAAAGGCGGGCCGCGTGGGTCAGCAGCGTGCTGGCGGGCAGCGTGAGCGCCGGCTCCACCGCGCGCTCGACGGTCAGGCGCGCTAGCGCGTCGTGCATCTCGTGGCGCGAGAGCGTGGTCGCCTCCGAGGGGGTCAGGGCGAGCAGCCGCTCCCGCTGCACCACGCCCAGGATCTGACCCCGCTCGACCACCGGCAGGCGGTTGATCCCGTTGTCGCGGGCCAGGCGGAGGGCGGCCGCCACGCTGGTCCGCCGCGTCACGGTCAGCGGCGCGGGCGTCATCGCCTCGCGCGCGATCATGCCCGCTCCCCGTCGAGCTGGGCCAGCAGGTCCCGGAGCAGGTCCACGCCGCCCGTGTCGAGCCGCCGGTCGGCCAGGATCACCTCCACGTCGTGGGGGACCCGCTCGCGAATGCGCCCGGCGGCCTGCTCGGAGCAGACCACGATGCGGGTCTTCTCGAGCATGCGGTCGATGGACCAGGGATCGTCGGCCGCGGCCAGGATCGGCACCAGGTGCGAGAGCCCGGCGGACTGCACGGAGCTCAGCAGGTTCTGGCTGCCCCGCGAGGTATTGCAGACCAGGCCGACGGTGGTGCCTTCCGTAAGCTCGGTGAGCCGCAGCAGGGAGGAGATGTTCGACTCGGACAGGAGCGCCACCGCGGGCGGGCCGTCCAGCGGCAGCGCCTGCTTGACCTCGTGGATGTGGAAGAACGTGGTGATCACGACCCGGTAGCCCTCGAGGAAGCCCGGCTCCTGCAGGCGCGTGGCGAGCTCATCCACGAGCAGCCGGTCGATGACGATCGGCAGCTCGTCCTCGAGCTGCTCGCGATAGCGCGTCAGCTCGGGATGATTGCACTCGACCAGCAGCGCGCGCACCTTGGCGCGCCGCCCGGAGCGCACCGCCGGGGCCTGCCCCGCGATGGTCGCGGTGAGCTCATCGTGGGTGAATCCCAGGCGCCGGGCCCGCTCGAGCGTGTCCTGCACGAGCCGCTCGAGGCTGCGCGCCGCGCGGCCCTCGTGGGCGGGGGGCCGGTCGGCCACGAATGTACCCCGGCCCTGGTGGCTCTCCAGGTACCCGTCCTGGTAGAGGTCGGCCAGCGCCCGCGCCACCGTGTTGCGGTTGATCCGGAGAAAGCCCGCGAGCTGGCGCACGGTGGGGAGCTGCATCCCCGGCTTCAGTGAGCCGATATTGATCAGGTGGCGGATCTGGGTCTGGAGCTGGACGTGGACGGGCACCGCGCTCTTCCGGTTGACCCGGAGTCCCGAGGGCGGGATGATCTGCGAGGCTTCGCGCGCCACGTCCGTGGCTCCGGTCAGGCGGTGGCTCGTCGGGGCCGGGCGGCCAGCTTGGGCGCCCGCCCGGCCACCCAGTGCCCGACCTTGATGAGCGCGAAGCCCACCGTGACCCGCACTGGACGGCGCGCCGGCCCGAGCTTTCGGAGGAGGGCCAGGCGGGCCGCCATGGCCCGGGCCTGGTCCAACCGCTCTCTGACCAGCTGCTCGTGCAGGTACGTGTTCATCGCCATCCTCCTTTGATGGTTGGCTTGATGGTGGGCTTGATGGTGGCTTAGTGTCCTAGTTTACTAAGACACTATACCGGGGCTGTCAAGTTTTCGGGGGGTCTGGCTACTCGGCAGCGAGGCGGTAGCCGACGCCCGGCTCGGTGAGGAGGTACCGCGGCCGGGCCGGATCGCGCTCGAGCTTGCGGCGCAGGGCCCCCATGTAGACCCGCAGGTAGTGGGCCTGATCGGTATGGGCGGGCCCCCACACTTCCTTTAATAGGTGCCGCTGACTCAGAACCCGGCCGGCGTGCCGGACCAGGGTGGTGAGCAGCCGGTACTCGATCGGGGTCAAGTGGACGTCCTTGCCGTCGAGCTGCACCTGCCGCTTGACCTGGTCCACCCGGAGGCCGCCCACCGTGAAGGTGGGCTCCCCGGACTCGCCCGTGGCCGCGTGGCGGAGTGCGACCCGCAGGCGCGCCAGCAGCTCGCCCACCGCGAAGGGCTTGCTGACGTAGTCGTCGGCGCCGGCATCGAGTGCGGCGACCTTGTCCCGCTCCTGGCCGCGGGCGGAGAGCACGATGATCGGCACGCGGCTCCACTCCCGCAGGCGCCGGATCACCGCCAGCCCATCCAGGTCGGGGAGGCCCAGGTCGAGGATGACGACATCGGGCTGGCGGGCGGCCGCCTCGATCAGCCCGTCCTCGCCGGAGGTCGCCTCGTACAGGCGGTAGCCCTGGGTGCCGAGGGTGGCGCGCAGGAACCGGCGGATCTGGGGCTCGTCCTCGATGAGGACGACCACCGGCGCGGGCGCGCTCGCGACCGGGCCCGCGGGCTCAGGCGGCATCGTTCTCGGTCAGGATGGGCGGGGCTTCCTTCACCGGCAGGGTGAAGCGGACGGTGACGCCGCCGCCGGGGCGATTCTCGGCCCAGATGCGCCCGCCGTGCGCGTGGACGATGCCCCGGCAGATCGCGAGGCCGAGCCCGGCGCCCCGCACCGTCGGGCCGGCCTCAGCGCGGTGGAACTTCTCGAAGATCCGGCGCTCCTCGCCCGGCGGCAGTCCCGGGCCGCGATCGGCGACCTCGATCAGCACGGTGCCGCCTCCGTCTTCCGCGGTCACCTCGATCGGGCTCTCGGCGGGCGTGTACTTGAGCGCGTTGTCGATGAGGTTGATCAGCACCTGCTCGATCAGCACGTCGTCCATCGGGACGAGCGGCAGCTCGGGAGGCACGCGGGTGATGACCGGCCGCCGCGCGAGGGCCTTGCCGAAACGGCCGAGCGCGGCCCCGACGACCTCCTCGACGGAATGCCACTCGGTGTGCACCTGCAGCGCGCCCGACTCCAGCCGGGTCATCTCGAGGAGGTTCTGCACCAGGCGGTTCAGCCGGTCGGCTTCCTCGTGCAGGGTCTCGAGCAGGTCGCGGCGGGTACGCGCGTCGAGACGCCCCTCGTTCTCGAGCAGGGTGCTGGCGGCGCCGGTGATCGAAGCGAGCGGCGTGCGGAGATCGTGCGAGACCGAGCTCAGCAGCGAGTTGCGCAGGCGCTCGGTCTCGGCGCGGACCTGCGCCCGCTCCGCGTCCTCGGCGAGCCGGGCCCGCTCGATGGCCAGCGCGGTCTGGCTGGCGAAGGCCTCGAGCTGGTGGAGCTGCTCCGGCGCCTGCAGCGGACGCGGATCCTGGGGCCGGAGCCCGAGCACCCCCACGGTGCCGCGCGAGCCGGTCAGCGGCAGGTAGAGCGCGGAGGCGCCCGGGAGCGTATCGGTGCCCTGGCCGGCGACCTGCCCGTGCTCATGGACCCACTGACCGACCGCCAGCTCGCTCGCGTCCATCGGGAACTGGGCGGCGTCGCCCTCGTCCGGGCCCAGTCGCCCGTCCGGCTGCGGGAGCAGCACCACGACCTGGGTCCGGAACACCTCCGCGATGTGCCGGACCGCCACCTCCAGCAGCTCGCGGAGGCCACGCGTGCTGGCCAGCTCGCGGCTCATCGCGTACAGCGCGGCCATGCGCCGCTCGCGCTCCCGGGCCGACTCGGCCTGGGCGCGAATGCGCACCGCGAGACTGCTGATCACGAGGGCCACCACCAGCATGACCGAGAAGGTGACGAGGTACTGGGTGTCCGAGACCGCGAAGGTGAAGTAGGGCGGCACGAAGAAGAAATCGAAGGCGGCCACGCTCAGCACCGACGCCACCAGGGACGGGCCCCGACCGTACCGGGTGGCCGCGATGATCACGCTGAGCAGGTAGACCATGATCAGGTTGGAGAGCGCGAAGTACGGAAACATCGCCCAGGCGATCGCGGTCGAGATCGCAACCGAGGCGAGCGCGTAACCGTACGATGCCCAGTCCGTCTGCTGCCGCCACGGCCGGGGGGGCAGGGACCGCGAGTCGCCCCGGTCGCCGCTGATCACGTAGACGTCGATCTCGCCGCTGCCCTGAACGAGCGTGTCCACGATCGAGCCCATGGCGATGCGCTTCCAGAGGGGCCGCTGCGGCTTGCCCACCACGATCTTGCTCACGTTGCGGGCCCGCGCGAAGGCGAGGATCTCGTCGCTCATGCTCGTCCCGGTCAGGGTGTGCGTCTCCGCCCCGAGCTGCTCGGCCAGCCGCATGGTCTGGGCGACCCGATCGCGCGCGTCCTGGGTGAGGCGGGTCTGGGCGGCCGTCTCCACGTAGGCGACGATCCACTCCGCCCCGAGCCCTTCCGCCATGCGCTTGGCCGCCCGTATCAGGCGAATGGAGGACGGGCTCGGCCCGATGCAGACCAGCAGCCGCTCGCGCACCGGCCACGTCTGGTGGATCGCGTGGTCGCGCATGTAGTGGCGCATCTCCGCGTCCACGTGCTGCGCGGTCACCCGCAGGGCCAGCTCGCGCAACGCGATCAGGTTGCCCTTGCGGAAGAAGTTGTGGCCGGCCTCGCGCGCCTGGTCCGGGATGTAGATCTTGCCGTCCCGGAGGCGGTGGAGCAGGTCGTCGGGGGGCAGGTCGATCAGCTCCACCTCGTCGGTGTGCTCGAAGATGGAGTCCGGCACCGTCTCGCGCACGACGACGCCGGTGATCTTGGCCACCACGTCGTTCAGGCTCTCGACGTGCTGCACGTTCATCGCGGTGTAGACGTTGATGCCCGCGTCGAGCAGCTCGAGCACGTCCTGCCAGCGCTTGGCGTGGCGCGAGCCGGGCGCGTTGGTGTGGGCCAGCTCGTCGACCAGCATCAGGGTGGGCCGGCGCGCCAGCGCCGCGTCGAGATCGAACTCCTGGAGCGTGGTACCGCGGTACTCGATCGGCCGGCGCGGCAGGATCTCCAGGTCTCCGAGGAGCGCTTCGGTCTCCGCGCGCCCGTGGGTCTCGACCCAGCCGACGATCACGTCGACGCCCTGGGCCCGCTGCTCGCGCGCGGCCTCGAGCATCGCGTAGGTCTTGCCGACGCCGGCGGCGGCCCCGAAGAAAATCTTGAGCTTGCCGCGTGCCTGGCGGGTTTCCGCCTCCTTGACGCGGGCGAGCAGCTCGTCGGGGTCCGGGCGACGCTCGGTGCTCATCAATCGGCCCGGCGCCAGACTACGACGGAAGAAGCACCCGATTCAACCACCGCGCCACCTCCCAACCGAGCTGATACCGGGGGCTCATCAAGATGACGTCAAAATCCGGCCCTCCGCGGGTCTCGACGCGCCCTTCTTGACGCGTCCTTGATGGGCCGCGCCTCAGTCTTGAGGCGTTCCTTAGCGGGAGGTCCGCTACATTCAAGGAGATCAGCGATCAAGGAGATCAGCGATCGCAAGGAGATCAGCGATGGCGTGCTGGAGCTCGAGCTCGTCTGTCGCGTTCTTGCCGGAAATGCGGCGGAGGCACCGCCCGCGCCCCTGATCAGAGCGTCTCAAGCGGGAGTGATTTGCGAGAAGGAGATCAGCGATGGCGGACATTGTGTTTCTCGGGGTGACCGTGGCCTTTTTCGGGCTGTCGTGGCTGTTCGTCCGGCTGTGTGAGCGGCTCTACTAGGAGGCCTCCATGCCCATGCTCTATGTCGTCGGTGCGGTGGTGTCGCTGGGACTCCTCATCTACCTGGTGCTGGCCCTGCTGAAGCCGGAGCTCTTTCAATGACCGCGAACGGGATCGTCCAGATCGCTTTCTACGTGGTGGTGGTGCTCGTCCTCGTGAAGCCGCTCGGCGCCTACATGGCGCGGGTCTACGAAGGGCGCCGCGTCGCGCTCGATCGCGTCCTCGGCTGGCTCGAGCGCCTGACGTACCGGCTGGGAGGCATCCGCGCGGACGAGGAGATGGGCTGGAAGACGTACGCGGTGGCCATGCTAGTGTTCAACCTGCTGGGCTTCCTCGCGGTCTACGCCCTCCAGCGCCTGCAGGGCGTGCTGCCGCTGAACCCGCAGGCCATGGGCCCGGTGTCACCGGATTCATCCTTCAACACCGCGGTGAGCTTTGCCACGAACACGAACTGGCAGGGCTACGGCGGTGAGTCCACCATGAGCTACCTGACCCAGATGCTCGGCCTGACGGTGCAGAACTTCGTCTCGGCGGCGTCCGGCATGGCGACCCTGGTCGCGCTGATCCGCGGATTCGCGCGCCGCTCGGTCGAGACCATCGGCAACTTCTGGGTCGACCTCACCCGGACCACGCTCTACATCCTGGTGCCGCTGTCCGTGATCCTCGCCCTGGCCCTCGTGTCCCAGGGCGTGGTCCAGACGTTCAGCCCGTATGCCAAGGCCACGGTGGTCCAGCCGGGCGAGTACGACGAGCCGGTGACCGACAGGGACGGCAAGCCGGTCCTCGACGAGAAAGGGCAGCCCAAGACCAAGAAGAGCCCGCTCACCGAGCAGGTCATCGCGGTGGGCCCGGCCGCCTCCCAGGTCGCGATCAAGCAGCTCGGCACCAACGGCGGAGGCTTCTTCAACGCCAACTCGGCCCATCCGTTCGAGAATCCGACGCCGCTGTCGAACCTCCTCGAGATGCTCTCGATCCTGCTCATCGCGGCCGCCCTCTGCTACACGTTCGGCGTCATGGTCGGCGACGTCCGCCAGGGCTGGACGGTGCTGGCGTCCATGACCGTGATCTTCGTGTCGCTCCTCGTGGTGTGCTACGTGGCCGAGCAGAACGGCGCGGTGTTCGTGAAGCAGGGCGTCGACCACACCGCGAGTGCGCTCCAGTCGGGCGGCAACATGGAGGGCAAGGAAGTCCGCTTCGGGATCGCCAGCTCGGCGATCTGGGCCACCGCCACCACGTCGGCCTCCAACGGCTCGGTCAACTCGATGCACGACTCCTATACCCCCCTGGGCGGCCTGGTGCCCATGTGGATGATCCAGCTCGGCGAGGTCGTTTACGGTGGGGTGGGCTCCGGCCTCTACGGCATGCTCATGTTCGCCATCGTTGCGGTTTTCGTGGCCGGCCTCATGGTCGGGCGCACCCCGGAGTACCTGGGAAAGAAGATCGAGGCCTACGAGATGAAGATGGCGTCGCTGGTCATCCTGATCACGCCCGCGCTCGTGCTGATCGGCACCTCGGTGGGAGTGGTTACCGCGGCGGGCAAGGCGGGAATCGCGAACCCGGGCATCCACGGGTTCAGCGAGATCCTCTACGCCTTCTCCTCCGCCTCTAACAACAACGGCAGCGCCTTCGCGGGACTCTCCGCCAACACGCCGTTCTACAACACCGCGCTCGGTCTCTGCATGCTCTTCGGGCGGTACTGGCTGGCGATACCGGTGCTGGCGATCGCGGGCTCGCTGGCCCGGAAGAAGATCGTGCCGACGGGCCCGGGGACCCTCCCCACGCACACGCCCCTCTTCGTCGCGCTGCTGGTCGGCGTCGTGATCCTCGTCGGCGCGCTGACGTTCGTCCCCGCGCTGGCCCTCGGGCCCATCGTCGAGCATCTCACCCTAATCGCGGCGAAGTAGGGAGCCAGAGACATGGCCAGCACGGTGGTCCGGGCACGCTCGCTCTTCGACCCGGCGATCGTCAAGCAGGCGATCGTGGACTCGTTCTGGAAGCTGACGTTCCCGCGTCAGGTGCGGAACCCGGTGATGTTCGTGGTCTACGTCGGCTCCATCCTCACGACCCTGCTCTGGGTCCAGGCGCTGGTCGGCACTGGGGAAGCGCCGCCCTGGTTCATCTTCTGGGTATCGGTCTGGCTGTGGTTCACGGTGCTGTTCGCGAATTTCGCGGAGGCGATGGCCGAGGGGCGCGGCAAAGCCCAGGCCGCCTCGCTGCGGAAGGCGCGGCGCGACCTGCAGGCCAAGCGCCTCACCCGATCGGGCGCCCGCGACTTCGACAGGGTCTCGGCCTCGGCGCTGCGCAAGGGCGACCGCGTGCTCGTGGAGGTCAACGACTTCATCCCCGCCGACGGCACGGTTGTGGAGGGCATCGCGTCGGTCAACGAGGCCGCGATCACCGGGGAGAGCGCGCCGGTGATCCGTGAAGCCGGCGGCGACCGCAGCTCGGTGACCGGCGGCACCCAGGTCCTGTCGGACTGGATCGTGGTGGAGGTCACCGCCGATCCCGGCGAGGCCTTCCTGGACCGGATGATCGCGCTCGTGGAGGGCGCGAAGCGCCAGAAGACCCCGAACGAGATCGCGCTCGACATCTTGCTCGCCGCGCTGACCATCGTGTTCCTGCTCGCCACCGCGACCCTGCTGCCGTTCTCGCTCTACAGCGTCTTGGCGGCGGGCCAGGGGACGCCGGTGACGGTCACGGTGCTGGTCGCCCTGCTGGTCTGCCTGATCCCGACCACCATCGGGGCCCTCCTCTCCGCCATCGGCATCGCGGGGATGGACCGCATGATCCAGAAGAACGTCATCGCCATGTCCGGCCGCGCGGTGGAGGCGGCGGGCGACGTGGACGTCCTGCTCCTCGACAAGACCGGCACGATCACGCTCGGCAACCGCCAGGCCACCGCCTTCTTCCCCGCCGCGGGCGTCACCGAGTCGGCGCTGGCCGACGCGGCCCAGCTCGCCTCGCTGGCCGACGAGACCCCGGAGGGGCGCAGCATCGTGATCCTCGCCAAGGAGAAGTACCAGATCCGGGAGCGCGAGATCGAGAAGCTCGGCGCCACCTTCGTCGCCTTCACGGCCCAGACGCGCATGAGCGGCGTGAACCTCAACGGCCGGCAGGTCCGCAAGGGCGCATCCGACGCCATCGAGGCGCACGTCAAGAAGCTGGGCGGCAGCTTTCCCGCCGACGTGCGCCTCAGTGTCGACACGATCGCCAAGGCGGGCGCGACCCCCCTCGTGGTCTGCGACGGGGTGAAGGTGCTGGGCGCCATCCAGCTCAAGGACATCGTCAAGGGCGGCATCCGCGAGCGCTTCGCCCAGCTCCGCCGCATGGGCATCAAGACCATCATGATCACCGGTGACAACCCGCTCACCGCGGCCGCCATCAGCGCGGAGGCCGGGGTCGACGATTTCCTCGCCCAGGCCACGCCCGAGGCCAAGCTCAAGCTCATCCGCGACCTGCAGGCGCAGGGCCGGCTGGTGGCCATGACGGGCGACGGCACCAACGACGCCCCCGCCCTCGCCCAGGCGGATGTGGCAGTGGCGATGAACACCGGCACCCAGGCCGCCAAGGAAGCCGGCAACATGATCGACCTCGACTCCAACCCCACCAAGCTGCTCGAGGTGGTCGAGACCGGTAAGCAGATGCTCATGACCCGCGGGGCCCTCACCACCTTCAGCATCGCCAACGACGTGGCCAAGTACTTCGCGATCATCCCGGCCGCGTTCGCGAGCACCTATCCGGCGCTCGCCGCGCTCAACGTCATGGGCCTCGCCACGCCTCAGAGCGCCATCCTGTCCGCGGTCATCTTCAACGCGCTGATCATCGTCGCCCTGATCCCGCTGGCCCTGAAAGGTGTGCGCTACCGCTCGATCGGGGCGGCGGCGGTGCTGCGGCGCCACCTGTGGATCTACGGCGTGGGCGGCATCATCATCCCGTTTCCGGGCATCAAGATCATCGACATGATCCTGGTGGCCCTGAAGCTCGTGTAAGGGGAGACTTGCCATGGGTGCGCACCTGCGACCGGCCCTGATGTCCCTGCTGCTCTTCACCGTGGTCACCGGCATCGTCTATCCGCTCGTGGTCACCGGGATCGCCCAGGCGGTCTTTCCCTCCCAGGCCAACGGGAGCCTGATCGTCAAGGACGGGAAGGTGCTGGGCTCGACCCTCATCGGGCAGACCTTCGACCAGCCGAAGTACTTCTGGGGCCGGCCGTCCGCCACGAGCCCGTTCGGCTACAACGCGGCCGCTTCGGCCGGCTCGAACCTGAGCCCGACGAACCCGTCGCTGATCGCCGCGCTGCAGGGGCGCGTGGACGCCCTCCACGCGGCCGACCCGGGGAACACCGCTCCGGTGCCCGTCGATCTCGTGACCGCGTCGGGTAGCGGACTCGATCCCCACATCAGCCCGGCCGCGGCCCTCTACCAGGTGCCTCGGATAGCCCGAGAGCGCAAGCTCTCTCCGGACACTGTGCGTGCCCTCGTCGATCAGCACACTGAGGGACGCTTCCTCGGCCTGCTCGGCGAGCCCCGCGTCAACGTCCTCACGCTGAATCTGGCCCTCGACGGTCGGTGAGGGCACCGGCAAGAGCCGGGCAGGGCGCGACGGAGGAAGAGCGATGAGTCGAACCGACGACATCCGGGTCTGGATCGTCACGGGCGCGCTGGGCTCGATGGCCCTGGCGATCGCGTTGATCCCGCTGCGCACGCTGGTGGCGGCGTCGAACCTCGCCTTCGTGTTCATGGCCTTCACGATCATCGTGGCCGAGCTCGGGGGCCGCGGTCCGGCGCTGGTGACCGCGCTCGTGTCGGCCATGAGCCTCAACTTCTTTCTCACGGAGCCTTACCTCACGCTGTCCATCGCGAAGCGTGAAGACGTGATCGCGTTCTTCGCCCTGGCCGCCTGCGGGCTCATCGCGGCCGCCTTCGGCCGGCGCCGGGGGCGGCTGTCGGAGGCGGTGGGGCGGGCCGACCGGGAGCTCGCCATCCTGAACCGGCTGGTGGAGCGCGCACGGAGCGGGCGCCCCCTCGACGGACAGCTCCAGGACCTCCGGGCCGAGTTTGACCTGGGCGGTCTCGTCCTGCGGGAGGCATCGGGGCGCGTGCTGGCGGCGGCGCCGCCGGACGCCGGGTCCCGCTCGACGCCGCGGCTGGCGCTCAGCTCCGACACGCTCTTCGCGGTCGACGATGTCGGCCCGCGGATCGGGGCCAAGGGTTTGCGGCTGCCCGAGGGCGGCGGCCGGCTGACGCTGCAGACCGCGCGGGGCGCCATGTCGCTCGACCTGTGGGAGGGCAACGACCAGGGGTTCGGACAGGACGAGAGCCGGACGCTCGCGATCGCCGTCTCGCTCCTCGGTCTCGGGATGCGGTAAGCGCCTGGATTTCGTGGTAGCGTGGCTTTATTGCCATGAAGCCTACGTCGCTACGCGTCTTTGTAACGGCGCTCGGCGTGCTGGTGGCCTGGCCGTCGCTCGCGCTCGCGGTCGGAGAGCCCGAGCGGCTGTGGACCGTCGGCGACCGGGCCTTCCAGGACGGCCTCTACGGGGTGTCGCGCCGCATGCTCGAGCGCCTGGTCGAGCGCTACCCGACCGACGGGCGCATCCCCGACGCCACCCTCCTGCTCGGCAAGGTGCGCCTCTCCCAGGGGCAGCACGACGCGGCCCTGCAGGCGTTCCGCCAGGCTCAGACCTTCTCGCCCCCGGCCGGCCGGCCCGACGAGGCCCGCTTCTGGGAGGGCGAGACGCTGTTCCGCATGAAGCGCTTCCCGGAGGCGCGGGCCATCTACGACCGGATCCTCGCCGAGAGCCCGAACTCGCCCAGCGCCCCCGACGCGGTCTACGGGCTGGCCTGGGTGAACCTCGAGCTGAAGCGGCGCGACCAGGCGGTCACCGAGTTCCGGCGCATCCTCTCGAACTACCCGGAGCACGCCAATGTCCCGTCCGCGACCTTCTACCTGGCCCGCACCCTGCTCGAGCTCAAGCGGGCCGATGAGGCGGTGGGGCTCCTGCGCAGCTTCGTGGCCAAGTATACCGATCACCGGCTGCTGCCCGACGCGCGCTACACCCTGGGCCAGGCCCTGATCGCGGGCGGGCAGAGCGACGACGGCGTGGCCGAGCTGCGCGCCTTCGCCAAGGCCTATCCCAACCACGACCTGGCTGCCGGCGCGCGCCGGAACGTCGTGGACACACTCGTGCGCCAGGGCAAGAAGAGCGAGCTGGCCGAGGAGTACAAGACCCTGGTGGCGCAGTCGCCCGCCACCGCGGAGAGCCTCTACGACGCGGGCCTCGTGGCCGGCAAGCTCGGGCGGCCGCGCGACGCCGACACCGCGTGGGCGCGGCTGCGCAAGGACTTCCCGGATCACCCGCTGACCGGCCGGGTCTCGCTCGAGATGGCCCAGTCCGCCTTCGCCAAGAACAGCTTCAAGGACGCCTCCACGCTGGCGCGCGCGGCGTCCCGGAGCCCGGAGGAGGCGGTGCGCGGCGAGGCCTTCGTGCTGCTGGGCGAGAGCGAGCTCAAGCAGCGCCGACCCGCCGCCGCGATCACCGCCTTCAAGTCCGCGGCGGAGGCGCCGGCGATCGACTCCGCCATGCGCTTCCGCGCGCTGGCCGGGACCGGCCTGGCGCACGAGGAGCAGCGGCAGTATGGGCCGGCCGCGAAGTTCTACGAGGAGGTGGCGGCCAAGAGCCCGGACAAGACGCTCGCGTCCTGGGCGAAGGAGCGGCTCGCCGCCGTCAACGCGGCGGCCCGGTCCGAGTCCGCGCCGGCGGAGAAGGCCACGCCCAAGAAGGCCACGCCCGAGAAGGCCACGCCCAAGAAGTCGCCGGGAGGCACGAAGTGATCAGGCGGCGGGCCATCCTGGTGGCCACGCTGCTCGCCCTGCTGGGCGGCGCCACCGCGCGCGCCGAGATCACTCTCATGCTGCCGCCGCCTGACGTGGGCGCGCTGGTGCCGCTGGCCGTCCCCGCGCTCGACAAGCCGCCGGTGTCGCTGCCCGCGGTGCCGCTGCCGCCCGCGCCGCAGGGCATGCCCGAGCTGCCGCCCGCCCCGCTGGTGGGGCACCTGGGCGAGCGCCCGGTGGCCCCCCTGGCCCCGCCGCGCTTCCTGGCCTGCAACCCGGTGGGTAATCTGCTCGGCGTGGCCTCCGAGCTGATCGAGTGCGGGCGCGCCCGCTATCAACGCAACGAGCTGGAAGAAGGCCGCGAGGTGCTCGATAAGGCGGTGCAGTTCGCCACCGAGCGCGCGCAGATCCGCGAGGCGCGCTACTGGCTCGGCGAGACGCTGCTACGGCTCAACAAGCCCGCCGAGGTCGAGCGCCTGATGCTGCAGGTGCAGCAGGACGATCCGCGCGGCGAGCTCGGCCTCTACGCCGCCCACCAGCTCGGCTGGGTCTCCCTCGAGCTCAACAAGCCCGATCGCGCGCTCACCTATTTCGACACCCTGCTCAAGGTCGGCGCGCCGCCGGCCATCATTTCCTATGCCCGCCACGGCCGCGGGCTCGCGCTCTACGGGCTCAAGCGCTACCCGGAGGCGCGCGACACCTGGGTCGGGCTGCTCAACCAGAGCGCGCCGCGCGCGGTCGCGTGGGAAGGCACGTTCTGGCTCGGCGACACGCTCGGCCGCCTCGGCGATCACGCGGGGGCGGTCCAGCGCCTGCAGACCTTCGTGTCCGGCGGGCCGCAGGTGCTGATCGACAGCGGGCTCCTGCGCCTGGGGTGGTGGAACCGCGCCGCCGGCCAGCCGCTCGAGGCGGCGAAGGCCTATCGCGGGCTGCTCTCGGCCTATCCGCAATCGCGCGAGGGGGCGTGGGCCCGGGCCGGGCTCGTGCAGGCGCTGCTGGACCTCGACGACTACCCCGCCGCGCGCGAGGAGGCCAAGAAGCTGGAGGCGATGAACCGGACCGGTACCCTGGTGGTGCCGGTGCGCCTGCTGATCAGCCGCTGGGCGACCGAGAAGGGGCGCTTCGACGAAGCCCGCGAGATCAACGACGAGCTGCTCGCGCGCACGCTCGATCCCGCCACGCGCTCCTACGTGCTGGCGCTGAGTGCGGAGGCCAGCCGGGCGGGCGGCCAGGTCGGGGAGGCGCGGGATCGCTTCGAGCTCGTCCGGGCGGCGCCCGGCTCGCCCGCGCTGGGCGCCTACGCCGCGCTGCGGCTCGCGCAGATCGATTTCGACACGCGCGAGTTCGCCAAGGCGCGCGACGGCGCGCGGAAGCTCGGGACCGACGCGGCGGCGCCCACCGAGATGCGCGCGGCCGCGCTCGTGCTGGGCGGCGAGGCCGCCTACTGGGCGCGGGATTATCCGCAGGCTGCCGCGGCTTATAGCGGGTTCCTGTCGGCGTATCCGAGCTCTCCGCAGGCGCCGATGGCGAGCCTCGCGCTGGGCTGGGCCGAGCTGCGGGGCGGCAAGCCCGAGGCGGCGCGCCAGCGCTGGACGCGCTACGCCCAGCAGGCGCAGACCGATCCGCGCGCGCCCGAGGCGCTCGTGCTCGCGGCGGAGCTGGCGGGCCGCGCCGGCGACTTCGCGGGCGCCCAGACCCTGCTCGACCAGGTGGTGGACCGCTATCCGAACAGCCCTTACGCGGAGGTGGCGATGCTGAACCGCGCCATCCTCGCGGTGCGTGGCGGCCGCGCCGCCGACGCGCTGCCCGAGCTGGGCCGCCTCGTGCAGCGCGGGGCGGTTTCCCCCTACGTGGCGCGCGCGCGCGTCACGCGCGGCGCGGCGCTCCTGGCCACCGGCAAGCCCGCCGACGCGGAGCGCGACTTCCAGGCCGCGCTGGGCCTGGGCGAGGCCGGGGTGGCGCACCTCGGGATGGGCGCCGCGGACTTCGCCCGCCAGCAGTGGGACGCGGCGGTGCGCGACTTCGTGGAAGCACGCGACGCGGGCGCCGGGCCGGTGTCGGCCGCCGCGAGCTACGGCCTCGCCGCGGTGCTGTTCAACCAGCGCCAGACCGAGGAGTTCAAGCAGGCCGCGACCCCGCTCGTCGCGGGCGCCGTGGATCCGATCACCACGCCGCGCCTGCTGCACGGGCTGGCCGCGGTGGCCGTGGAGGAGAAGCGCTGGCCCGAGGCGAAGACCCTCACCCTGAGGCTCGCCGACCAGTTCCCGCGCTACGAGGGTACGCAGGCCGCGCTCACGACGCTCGCGACGGCGGCGAGCCAGGGGGAGCAGTGGACACTGTCGCGCGACATGTACGCCAAGCTCGGCGAGCGCTTCCCGGGCAGCGCCACCACCGGAGCCAACCGGCTCGCCTACGCGGAGGCCCTGCTGCGCACGGGCGCCGCCGCGGAGGCGCGCCGCGCGCTGGAACCCGCCGCGGGTGGCGCGGCCGCGCCGGCTCCGTCGCCGCGCGCCACCATGCTGATGGCGGAAGCGCAGGAAGCCACCGGCGATCGCGCCGGCGCCCTCGACACCTACGCGCGCGCGGCCGCCGCCGCGGGCAGCCCGAAGGAGAAGGCCTTCGGACTGCTGGGGCAGGGGCGGCTCCTGGCGGCCGACGGCAAGTGGGACGAGGCGCGCGGCCGGCTCGAGCAGGCCCTCGACGCCGGCGACGGCGCGGTGGCTTCGGAGGCCGCCTACCGGCTCGGCGAGGGCTACCGCGCGACGGGCAAGGCGCAGGAGGCCGCGGACATGTACATGACCGCGGCCTACCTCACCGCCGATTCGCCGTGGGCGCGCCGCGCGCTGGTCGGCGCCGGCCAGGCCTTCGCCGCGCTCAAGCAGAACGACGCGGCGGTGATCGTGTACCGGAAGCTGCTCGCGATGAGCGGCGTGGAGCCCGACCTGGCCGAGGCCGCGCGCCGGGGCCTCCGCGCCCTCGGCGCCAGCTAAGGGCCCCTCACCCTGCCCTCTCCCCAGAGGGGAGAGGGTTCTTCTGGGTCCCGTCCTCCTCAAGGGAGAGGGTTCTCTCGGTCCCCTCTCCCCTCTGGGGAGAGGGCTAGGGTGAGGGGAGCGCCTCCAGCACCTCGTCCAGATCCGGGTTGTCGCCCGCGTAGCGGTCGCGCCACTCGTAGCGCACGCGGTCCCCCGGTCCCAGCACGAACGTGCCACCCTGCTGGACCACGTCGCCCTGCCGTGCCCCCTGGCGGAAGCCCTGCGCCATCGCCCGCATGCCCTTCAGCACCGCGAGCGGATGATAGGTGCTGGCCCAGCCGTGCACGAGGCCCGCGGTCTTGAACGCCCGCAGCGCGGGATCCACGAACAGCGCGCCCTTGTAGCCCGTCGCCTCGCGGAAGCCCGCGATGTGCTCGGGCTTGGCGGGGCCCACCACCACGAGCGTCGCCCCGCGCCGCTCGATCTCGGGCATCCGTCTCGACAGTCCAGCGACCTGCTGGCGGCAGAACATTCAGCCGAAGTGACGGACGAAGGCGAGCACGACGGGGCGCTTGGCCCAGAAGCTGCCCAGCGGCACCGCGGTGCCGGTCTCGTCGAGTACGGTCATCTGGGCCAGCGCGGCGGCGAGCAGATCGTCCATCCCGACATTGTAACCGGCCCCTATTCTCACTAAAATGGGCGCCGATGCGAGGCTACGGCGGCCGGATCCTGTTCGTGGACGTCACCGACGGCCGGAGCCGCGTCGAGCCCGTCTCCCCGGATCTGGCGCGGAGCCTGCTGGGCGGCAACGGCTTCGCAGCCCGGCTCCTCCTCGACCACGTGCCGGCGGGCGTGGACGCCTACGATCCCGCGAACGCGGTGATCTTCGCGGTGGGCCCGGTCACCGACACCACCGTGCCGGGCAATAGCCGCGCCTGCGTGGCCGGCAAGTCGCCGCTCACCGGGCTCTTCTTCGACTCGACCTTCGGCGGCCGCTGGCCGGCCACCATGAAGCGCACCGGCTTCGACGCCATCGTGATCACCGGCCGCGCCGCCCTCCCGGTATACGTCAAGGTCACCGAGGCGGGCGCCGAGCTCAAGCCGGCGCGCGGGCTCTGGGGCAAGACCACGCGCGACACGGTGCACGCCATCCAGGCGGTCGAGGGCGGTGACGTGGACGCGATGGCCATCGGCCCCGGCGGCGAGAACCTCGTGCGCTTCGCGGCGATGGGCACCTACTGGAAGAACCGCGAGGCCTTCGCGGGCCGTGGCGGCCTCGCCGCGGTGCTGGGCAGCAAGCGGGTCAAGGCGGTGGTCGTGGCGGGCTCGCGCAAGACGGAGCTGGCCGACGCGGCCGCGCTGAAGGCCCTGCTCGAGCAGCAGCGCGAGCCGCTCAAGACCGGCACCAAGGCGCTCGCCACCTACGGGACGCCCTTCCTGGTGAAGCCGATCAATACCCTGGGCGCGCTCGGATCGTACAACCTGCGCCAGGAAGTCTTCGCGGACGCGACCGCGATCTCCGGCGAGGAGATGCACGCGCATTTCCACGACAAGGATACGACCTGCCTCAAGTGTCCGGTGGCCTGCGGCAAGCAATATGAAGTTCGCGAGGGCGAGCTGGCCGGCCTCAAGGCGAAGATGCCGGAGTACGAGACGATCTTCGCCTTCGGCTCCATGCTCGGCAACGCGCACGCGGCCTCGCTGGCGCGGGCCAACGACCTCTGCGATCTACTCGGGCTCGACACCATCAGCATGGGTGTCACCTTGGCCTTCGTGTGCGAGGCGGTGGAGCGCGGCTGGCTCACCGAGAAGGATCTCGGCCTGCCCTTCGGCTGGGGCGACTGGCGCGGCATGCTGCGCCTCATCGAGATGACGGCGGCCCGCGAGGGCTTCGGCGACCGGCTGGCCGAGGGCGGCTGGCGCCTCGCCGAGTCGGTGCACGCGGAAGGCACCCGCCTGGTCTACGCGGTCAAGCGGCTCGAGCTGCCCGCTCACTCGGCGCGCGCGCTCAAGGGCATGTCCATCGGCTACGCCACCGCCACGCGCGGGGGCAGCCATCACGACACGCGCCCCACGCCCCAGTACGCGCAGAACTACGATCGCCGCAGCCCCGAGGGCAAGCCGGAGTTCGCGGTGCGGAGTCAGCACTTCACCGCGGTGGACGATTCCCTCGTGCTTTGCCGCTTCACCTCCGAGCGCGGCTTCGGCCTCTACATCGAAGAGCCTTACTCTCGGATGATCAACGCGATCACCGGCTGGGACATGACGGTGGAGGAGCTTGAGCGGGTAGGAGAGCGGATCATAAACCTGGAGCGACTGTTCAACGTTCGGGAAAACGTGCGCCGGAAGGACGACGTGCTGCCGTGGCGCGTGATGCACGAGCCCATTCCCGAGGGCCCCTCCGCGGGCGCGTACTGCCCGCCCGAGGAGCTGGGCCTGATGCTCGACCGCTACTATGCCCTGCGCGGCTGGGACGGCGATGGGGTGCCGACCCCGGCGCGCCTTGGCGCGCTCGGGCTGTAGCTTTCCCCGCGAGGTCATCCCATGCCCGTCACCCGATTCGAGATCACGCTGCGGCGCCCGCTCGCCGGTGAGCCCGCCTATGAAGAGCTGAAGGGGCGGCTCCACTTTGCTATCGATCCGCTCCACGCGGCGAATCGCCGCATCACCGACGTCGAGCTGGCCCCGCGCGATGCGCAGGGCCGTGTCACGTGGGATTCGGACGTGTCCATCCTGCTGCCGGTGGATCGCGCGCGGTGCAGCGGGCGGGTGCTCCTCGACGTGGTCAACCGCGGCAACACGGTGGCGGTGCCCAACTTCAACCGCGCCACGCGGCCCGTCTTCGGGCCCGGGTCGGATCCGAACCTGAGCCCGAACCTGAGCCCGAACCCAGCGATAGACGTGGGCGACGGCTTCCTGATGAAGCGGGGCTGGGTGGTGATCTCCTGCGGCTGGCAGGGTGACCTGCCGCGCGTGCCGGGGCTCATCGGCATGCGCACGCCGGAGGCGCGCGATGCCCAGGGCCGGCCCCTGCGCGGCCGCATCTACACCCAGGTGCAGTCCACGGGCCCGGTGGCCGACTTCCTGCTCTCCGACCGCGGCCACGTGCCCTATCCCGCCGCCGATCTCGAGGAGAAGGACGCGCTCCTCACCGTGCGGGATCAGCTGGACGGGCCGGCCACCGCGATCCCGCGCGAGCGCTGGCGCTTCGCCCGCGCGGAGGGCGGCCGCGCGGTGCCCGACGCCAACCACATCCATCTCGACGGCGGCTTCGAGAAGGGGCGCCTCTACCAGATCACCTACACCGCGGAGGGCGCGCCGGTGCAGGGCCTCGCGATGGCCGCGCTGCGGGACAGCGTCGCGTGGCTCAAGCACGGCGGGGCGGATACGGGCAATCCCGCGCCGGGGCGGCTTCGCTGGGCCTACGGCTACGGGCGGTCCCAGACCGGGCGGCTGCTCCGCACCCTGATCTACGAGGATCTCAACCTCGACGAGCAGGGCCGCGAGGCGCTCGACGGCGTCATCGCCAACGTGGCGGGCGGCATGCGTGGCGAGTTCAACCAGCGGTTCGGCCAGCACTCCAAGGACCGCAATAACATGATGGCGCATCTCTTCCCGTTCACCGATCAGCCCCAGGCGGATCCGGAGACGGGGGCGAAGGACGCGCTGCACGCCCGGCTCGACGCGCGCGGGAGCCGTCTGCGCGTGTACTACGCGAACACGTCGGCCGAGTACCACCGGGGCGACGCCTCGCTGATCCACACCGATCCCGACGGCACGCGCGACGTGGCGCACGGGCCCAACACGCGCGTGTACCACTTCGCGGGGACGGAGCACGGCCTCGGCATCTGGCCGCCCACCGACTCCCAGCCGGCCCCCGCCGACCCGACCGCGCCGGTCGAGCGCTCCCAGAACCTGCGCAGCGTGGCCGACTACGCGGTGCTGCTGCGCGCCTGCCTGGTGAGTCTCGACCGCTGGGTGGTGGACGGCATCGAGCCGCCGCCAAGCCGCCACCCGCGGGTGGCCGACGGCACCGCGGTGCCACCCGCCCGCCTCGCGCCCGCCTTCGCGCGGATCCCCGCCGCCCGCTACCCGCGTCACAACCCGCGGCCGCGCCGGCTCGACTGGAGCGCGCTGCCGCCTACGCCGGGCAAGGCCTTCGGCTCGCTCGTCTCCGCGGTGGACGGCGACGGCAACGAGATCGGCGGCATCGTCCTGCCCGAGATCGCGGTGCCGCTGGCCGCGCACACCGGCTGGAATCTGCGCCATCCCGACATCGGCGGGGCCGAGCAGCTCCTGGTCTTCGCGGGCGCGACGGTTCCTATGGCGCGGAATCGCGCCGAGCGTGAGGCCACCGGCGATCCTCGCTTGTCCGTCGCGGAGCGCTATGCGTCGCGCGAGGCGTACCTCGAGCGCGTGCGGCAGGCCGCGGTCAAGCTGGCGGGGGAGGGCTATCTGCTGGAAGAGGACATCGCGCTCTCGGTGGCCGCGGGCGCGCGGCTCTGGGACCACTTCACTCGCTGACCGATCGGAGACCCCATGTACGACCTCCTGCTCAAGGGCGGCACCGTGCTCGATCCCTCCACCAAGCTCGACGGCAAGCAGGACGTGGCGGTGCAGGGGGGCGCCATCGCCCGCATCGCGCCGAACATCGCGGAGACCGAGGCCGCGCGCACCATCGACGTCCGGGGGCGGACCGTGGTGCCGGGGCTGATCGATCTGCACGCCCACGTCTTCGAAGGCATCAACCGCACCGGCGTGAACCCGGACCTGGGCGGCGTCTACGCGGGCGTGACCACGATCGTGGACGCGGGCAGCGCGGGGGCGGCCACCTTCGCGGGCTTCCCCCGCCACATCCTGCCCCACTGCCACACCGAGGTGATCCCGTTCCTCCACATCTGCCAGACCGGGCTGGCCACGATCCCCGACATCATCGCGGAGAGCAGCATCAACCTCGATGACACGCTCAAGGTGGTGGACCAGCACAAGCACCTGATCCGCGGGATCAAGGCGCGCATGGTCTCGCCCGCGCTCGAGATCATGGGCATGGAGATGCCGAAGCTGGCCAAGCGGGCCGCCAAGGAGAGCGGTGTCAAGCTGATGGTGCACATCGGCGACACCGAGAAACGCTATGACCCGAAGGTGATCCGCTCGCTGCTGCCGATCCTCGAGCAGGGCGACATCCTCACCCACTACTTCACCGCCAACCCGGGCGGCGTGCTCGACGGCAACGGCAAGCTGGTGCCGGAGGTCAAGGAAGCGGCCGACCGCGGCGTGTGGTTCGACACTGCGCACGGACGCATGAACTTCAGCTTCGACGTGGGCCGGCGCGTGATCGAGCAGGGCGTGCTCCCGCACTGCATCAGCACCGACCTCACCGTGCCCGGCCGCGTCATGACCGTGCACAGCATGACCGAGATGATGACGCGCTTCCTGGGCCTGGGCTTCGCGCTGCCGCAGGTGGTGACCATGTGCACCGCCAATCCCGCCAAGGCGATCGGCGCGGCCGACCGCCTCGGCAGCCTCGCGGTGGGCCGGCAGGCGGACATCTCGGTGCTCGATATCCGCGAGGGCGACTGGATGGTCTACGATGTCCTGGGCGCCGGGCTGCGGGTGGACCGCGCGCTGGTCCCGTTCGTCACGGTCAAGAAAGGGCGCGTCTTCACCCCGGACTGGGGCCCGCGCTCGTGGGGCTGGGAGCCGGACCGGGCATTGCCCGTAGGCGGTCCCATCCGGGGAGGCTGCTGCTGATGCTGGTCGTGCCGGAGTGGTCGAGTCTCGGGCTCTTCATGATCGCGGCCCTGGTGCTGCTGCTGACGCCGGGCCCCGCGGTCCTCTACATCGTCACCCGCAGCATCGACCAGGGCCGGCGGGCCGGCCTGGTCTCGGTGCTCGGGGTACACGTGGGCACGCTCGCCCACATCTTCGCGGCGGCCGCCGGCATCTCCGCGGTGCTCGCCGCCTCCGCCACCGCGTTCAGCGTGGTGAAGTACCTGGGTGCCGCCTATCTCATCTACATCGGCGTGCGGCGCCTGTTCGACCGTACCCCGCTGAGCGCGGCCGCGCCGGGCGCACCCAAGCGCCTGCGCCGCACCTTCCTCGACGGCGTGATCGTCAATGTCCTGAACCCGAAGACCGCCCTCTTCTTCCTGGCCTTCCTGCCCCAGTTCGTGACGGTCGCGCGCGGGCACGTGGGCGAGCAGATCCTGGCACTGGGCGTGGTCTTCATTCTGCTGGGCGCGATCACGGACTCGCTCTACGCGATCGGGGCCGGCTCCGCCGCCGCGTGGCTCCGCGGCAGCCCGCGCTTCCTGGCCAGCGAGCGCTGGATCTCGGGCAGCCTCTACATCGGCCTGGGCGTGGCCGCCGCGCTGTCGAGCAACCAGCGGAAGTAACGGGGCGCCCGGTAAGACCTGCCGCTCAGAATTCCCTGCGCCATGCATCCAGGCGGTGGTCGTGGTAAGGTACACGTCCCACGCCGACTGACGGAGAGGGCTGAGCGGCGAGGGTGAGGGAGGGCAAATGAGAGCCCTCGGCTGGACTTTGATCGCCGTTGCCCCCCTCGTCGTTTCTTCACCTTCCCCTCTCATCGGATGACGCACCGACCATGAATTGCCACGAAGCCCGCGAGGGGTTCTCTGCCCTCGCGATGGGTCTGACCGAGCGGGCCCTCGTGCACGCCCATGTGATGCAGTGCGTGGAATGCCGGAAGGAACGAAACTCTCTCCCGCAGGCCGTGAGCTCCCGTCCGCGAGGCGAACCCTCTCGCGCCGCTTGGCTGACCCGGCTCCGCGTGCTGCTGTCGATCTCCCTGACCCGGTCCGGGCAAGTGGCTGTCAGGGTGGTCGAGGTGCTGGCGATACTCTTTACGCTGTCGGTTCGAGCCGCCGCTCACCTGATCGGACGCGTCCGTTTCGTGATCACGCGCTTTGCCCACCTGCTGATCGGGCTCCGCTCGTCAGTGATGATCGCGTTCCGGGGGTCCGCGCGAGCCGCGATCGAGGCCGCCGGCGCCGGGGCGACGCGGGGCCTCGACTTGCTGCGCCAGCTCCACGTGCTGCTGTCGATCTCCTCGACCGTGGCCCGCCAGGCGGCGGTGAGGGTGGTCGAGATCGCGCGGCTGTCGGTTCAAGCCGCCGCTCACCTGATCGGACGCGTCCGTTTCGTGATCGCGCGCTTCGCCCACCTGCTGATCGGGCTCCGCTCGTCAGTGATGATCACGTTCCGGGGGTCCGCGCGAGCCGCGATCGAGGCCGCCGGCGCCGGGATGACGCGGGGCCTCGACTTGCTGCGCCAGCTCCACGTGCTGCTGTCGATCTCCTCGACCGTGGCCAGCCAGGCGGCGGTGAGGGTGGTCGAGGTCGCGCGGCTGTCGGTTCAAGCCGCCGCTCACCTGATCGGACGCGTCCGTTTCGTGATCACGCGTTTCGCCCACCTGCTGATCGGGCTCCGCTCGTCAGTGATGATCACGTTCCAGGGGTCCGCGCGAGCCGCGATCGAGGCCGCCGGCGCCGGGGTGACGCGGGGCCTCGACTTGCTGCCCCGGCTCTCCGTGCTGGTGTCGATCTTCTCGAGTGTGTCCAGGCAAGCGCTTGTGAGGGTGGCGTGGCTTGTCGACCGGTTCACCCAGGTGCGCTGGCTGCTGCCGTTCCAGGGGATCGCACGAGCCGCGACCGAGGCCGCCCGCGCCGGGGTGACACGGGGCCTTGACTTACTGCCCCGGCTCCGGCAGACGAAGGACGCAGCGTGGACTACACGCTCCCTCCTCAGGGTCTGTACCGCGATCGTGAGCCTGGCGGTCCTCGTCGCGGTAATACTGTTTTCGGCAGGCGAACGACTCTCACAGGATGTTCGCCTGCCCGCGGACGGGAAGCCGACCCTCGCTGAGACCTCGACACTCAACCCGGTCTCCGCACCTCAGCCAGCCCCCATGGAGGTCTCACAGCCGGAGACCCCGCGCGTGTCCATGCGGCCTAAGCTGCCCGAGACGCAGGCCGAGGTCCCCGCGCCGTTGCGAAGGCCTGATCCAGCTTTCGCCCAAAGGCGGGCGACTGCTTCCGCGCCAGTGCCGTCTACGGAAACGGCCCAGAATGCGGAGGCTTCGGACCCTACCGCGGCCATCGACTGGCTCTTGAAAGGAGGAAGTGGTCGGCGACGTATCGAGAATCCGTGAGTGAGGGAGGCGCGGCGGCGATCGAAGGATTCCTCCGGGGTGATCCCACGATCTGGCTGTCGGTGTTGTGGGCCGGTCTTCTGGTCGTCGTGATTCTTGGCGTGGTGTTCGCGATGCGGCACGAGCAGAAGCGCGAGCGGCAAGCTAGTAGTCTCACCGAGCTTGCCTTCACCCATGAGTTACGTGCTCAGAACAAGCGGCTACGGGAAGACACTCAGCGGCTACGGACGGAGCGAGATGAGTTGCTGGGCGTCCTGACCCGATTCGCCGAACTCCTGGAACAGTGTAGCGAAGCCTCCGCTAAACGTCCGCAGTAGAAGGAGCGTAGGCCTCCCAGGTCCAGAGCCACGAGCCCGGCGAGCGAACGGCGCGCGCGGCTGGCGGCGGAGCGAGGCTCGGACCAGTGAATCGGAGCACAATGCCGTCGAGGTCAATCCGCCATACGATTGCCTCGACCGCCCGGGGACGCCAATGAGGCGGGAGGAAAAAGATGCGCCCTTTGGTGCCCTCCTTGAGCGGCTCCGTGAGGCGTACTTTGGCCCCGCCCGGGCTCAGGTCGATCAGCGGAAGTCTCGACCAGCCATCGCGCGTTTCAAGCACGACCGACCTCGGGCCGACCTCGCGCGAATAACGCCGCGACTCTGACGCCTGCCTTTCTGTCGCTCGAGCCTCGCCAGGAAACATGGTGACCGGATGTATCGCAGGCATCGTGCCAGCGACAAATCCGTGGTCCGGCTGGAACTTAGCCGCCGCGCCATTCTTGCGCTGAGTACAGGCCTTCCCAACTTGGGCTTCGCGATGCGCGGGCAGTCGCCATGGATACCTAGTCCGGTACCGCACGTCACGCCGCGGGAGCGGCGCCCGCTCTACCGGGCACAATTTCGGGCGCAATCAATGCGGAGGCGATAGAATCCTCGGTGCAAGCCTCGGATATTCCAACGATAGGCGGGTAGCTCAGCTGGGAGAGCACGGCCCTTACAAGGCCGGGGTCGGGAGTTCGATCCTCCCCCCGCCTACCATCAATTCCTCAGCGCCTTCCACGAGTTCGCGGTAGAGGGCGGCGGCCGAGGCGGTCAGTGGGAGCGAAGTCGGTTTCGGTGTGTGCCGATAAGCGCCAGTCGAATGAGGCAGCAGGCCAAAACGCCGTGCGCAACACCCTGCGATCAGCCTGTCCAGCCGTCGTGGGCGGGGGTCGATACGACCGCGCCGCCCACGACGGAGCCGAGCGATCGGCTTAGGGCAGCGAGACCTGGCGAAGATACCAGGGAAGCATGGTGACGCTCACGACCTTCTCGGAGCCGTCGAAGGTTTTCTTGAGCTCCTCGATGCCGATGGTGAGCTTGAAGTTCTGGACGCGGTCGATATTGGCCGGCACGCTCTTCACGACGTCGGCGCCTTGCTCCCATCGGTAAATGCGGAAGAACGCTGGCTCCACCGCGGAATAGATTTTCGCCTCGCCCTTACTGCGCGCGGGCAGCCCGCCGACGTAGTCGAACGCGAGCTCCAACACGCCGCCCCGGTAATCGCGTACCATCCAGATCTCACGGCCCGAGGCGGGCTCGGTGTTGGATTCACGTATGATGCGCTCGCGCCGGATCTGCCCCGGCACCGCGTTCTTGTATGGGCTCGGCACGTACGACGGATCGGCGCTAAAGAGGCGAGCCACCACGGACGCCGTCTCACCCGTTCCGGAGTGCTTGCCCGGCACCACTAGTGCGAGGATACGGTTGATGCCGGACCCGGCGGACTTGCCGTCGGCGTCCACCACGAGGTGCTGATCGACGAAGACAAGCGAGGCGTTGGAGCCGGCGGACGGGCCGGTCGCGGCAGGGTTGACCTGCCAGGGCCCGGTGAGCCACTGTTGCGCGGCCTCGGGCTTGACCTGGAGCGCGACGACCACACGGGTGTCGGCGTTCGAGCCGGTAGGAGTCTCGGCGCGCGCGGTGTCCGCCAGGAGCGCGCCAGCGAGGGCGAGGGCGACCAAAGCGATTCGAAGCATCAGTGCTCCCTCCTGTCATGGGGACGGGTGGGGTCGACGACGCTTGGACGAGGCGCTGTCCTCCTTTCCGCCTGGGGTGGAAAGCAACCCGAAAGGTACAAGGGTACCCGGTCGTCGTCAAGCGCCGGGGCTCGAGAGAACAGAACGGAAGGCCGCGACCAGCGGGCGGCTGCGGGCGCCGGTGTGGCGGGGGATGCTGCAAAAAGTCTCAACCAGTGGCAATGAGCCGTGGCAATTATTCGGCAACCGCTGGAATCGTACGAGCACGCCGAGTCCCTTACAAAAGCATAGACGGCCCTTACAAGGCCGGGGTCGGGAGTTCGATCCTCTCCCCCGGCCTACCACTTCACGTCGCTCACCTGCTACGCGTTCTCGCGATCTTCGGCGATCTCGCTCCTCCGGTGCTGTGTCCGAGGATACGTGACCGAAGTCACGGACACAGGTCCGGCCGACGGCTATGCTCGAGGCACTCGATCCAACCAGGGGGAGATCATGTACAAAGCCGCCACGATCGCGCTGAGCCTCGGCATCGGTGCCTTGCTGATCACGCCGCCACTCCTGGCCCAGAGCCCGACCGGCGGGCCGACACTGCCCGGCCAGGACGCCTTCGGCGCGATCGCCGAGGTCGTGCGCTTGCTCGAGGCCGACCCCGGCACCGACTGGAGCCGGGTCGATCTCGAGCGGCTGCGGCAGCATCTCATCGACATGAACGAGGTGGTGCTGCGGTCCGACGTCAAGTCGAGCTTGATCCCCGGCGGCCTGGCCATGGACATCGCCGGCGCGGCCCGGACCGAGCGGGCGATCCGCGCCATGGTCGCGCCGCACGCGGTCGAGCTGGACCGCATGCCCGAATGGGGCGCCAGGACCCAGTCGATCCCGGGTGGCCTCCGTCTCACCGTGACGGCGCGGCGGGCCGAGGACGTCAAGACCGTCGCGCGGATCCGCGGCCTGGGCTTCGTGGGCCTCCTGGTGCAGGGCGGTCATCACGGTCCGCACCACCTGGCCATGGCGAAGGGGGAGATGCTGCCGGGCCACCGCCACTGACGAGCGGTCGCCGGCGAGCCTCCGGCTAGCGCTCCGGCCTGTTAAGCTTGCGGGCCAGGAGACGCTGATGGAGCTTTCCGCCGGCGACGTGTCGCGTTCCGAGTTCGCCCTGATCGAGCACGCCTTCGCGCGCGCATCGGGGGCGCCACTCGTCCCGGGCAACGACGTGAGCCTGCTCAAGGATGCCGGCCAGAACTACCCGGCCTGGCTCGAGGCCATCGGCGCCGCCCGGCGCACGATCCACTTCGAGAGCTACATCATCCACGATGACGAGACGGGGCAGGAGTTTGCCCGAGCCCTCGCGGCCAGAGCTCGCGCGGGGGTACGAGTGCGGCTCATCTACGACTGGCTGGGCGCCGTCGGCAAGACCTCGCGCAGGTTCTGGCGAGAGCTGCGGGCAGCCGGCGTGGAGGTCCGCTGCTTCAATCCTCCGAGCTTGTTGAGCGCGATCACCTGGCTCTCGCGCGACCATCGCAAGATGCTGGCGGTGGATGGGCAGGTCGCCTTCGTGACGGGCCTCTGCGTGGGGCGGTACTGGGTGGGCGATCCCGCGCGGGGGATCGAGCCCTGGCGCGATACCGGGATCGCCGTCCGGGGCCCCGCGGTGGCGGACCTGGAGCGGGCATTCGCCCGGATGTGGGCGCTCACCGGCCCGCCGATCCCCGCCGCGGAGGCGCCGATGAAGGTACCGATCCCGCCCGCGGGCGACGTCGCGGTGCGGGTCATCGCCAGCATGCCCGGCACCGCCGAGCTCTACCGGCTGGATCAACTCATCGCGGCGGCGGCGCGGCGGACGCTCTGGCTCACCGACGCCTACTTCGTCGGGACGACCGCCTACGTGCAGTCGCTCCGCGCGGCGGCGCGCGACGGCGTGGACGTGCGCCTGCTCGTGCCCGGCGCGACCGACATCTGGATCCTGCGTGGGCTGTCGCGCGCGGGCTACCGCCCGCTACTCGAGGCGGGCGTGCGGGTCTACGAGTGGAACGGCTCGATGCTCCACGCGAAGACCGCGGTGGCGGACGGACGCTGGGCCCGGGTGGGCTCCACGAATCTGAATCTCCAGTCCTGGATTGGCAACTGGGAGCTGGACGTCGCGGTGGAGGACGACGGGTTCGCCGCTCAGATGGAGGACATGTACCTCGACGACCTCGGCCGGGCCACCGAGATCACGCTGACCGACCGCGCGCGCGTCGTGAAGAGCGCGGAGGCGCCCAGGCGCGCGGCCCGACAGCCGGGCAGCGCCGGCCGTGCGGCCGCCGGGGCGGTCAGCATCGGGAGCGCGGTGGGAGCGGCCATGACGGGGCGTCGCGCCCTCGGGCCGGCCGAGGCCCGGATCATGGGCGTGGCGGGGCTCGCGCTCCTCGTGCTGGGCCTCCTGGCGCTGGTCTGGCCCTGGGTCATCGCGGCGCCACTGGCCGTGATCGCGATCTGGCTGGCGGTGAGCCTGCTGGTCCGCGCGCGGACCCTTCACCGGGAGAGCGTCGCGCGGCGTCGGCGGGAAAAATCAACGCGATAGGAGGAGTGAATGGGCATCGGGAAGCGTGTCGGCAAGAACAGAAAGTCGAAGAAGCGGGCACCGGCCGCACCCGGTCGGTCCGGCTTTCGGCGTGTCGTGCTGGGGGTGGACGGGTCCGCGCACTCCCGCCGCGCGGCCGCCTTCCTGACTCGCCTCCAGCCTCCTCGGGGTGGCCGCGTGACGGTCGTGCGCGTCGTCGAGCCGGTGCGGGCGCCCGCGATGCCGTTCGTCCCGGCCGCGATGCGGGCGCAGATCGCGGGACAGGCGGATGCGGTGAACCGGAGTCATGTGGCGGTGGCCCGCCGCCAGGTCGAGGCCGTGGCGGCCACGCTCGCACGCGCGGGCTGGCGGGCGCATGGAGTCGTGCGAACCGGCCTGCCGGTCGCCCAGCTGCTCGCGGCGATACGCGCGGAGCGGGCGGACGTGCTCGCCCTCGGCGCGCGGGGCGCCGGCGCGCTCGAGCATTTCCTGCTGGGGAGCGTCGCGGAGGCCGCGCTCAAGCACGCGCCGGTCGAAGTGCTGATCGTCAAGTGAACGGGAGTGCCGACCCGCGATGAATCCGCTCGGGGTCGCCCTCATGCTCACGTGTCTCCTCGGGATCCCCGCCGGGATCGGCGCTTTCACCTTCGTCTACGCCAAGGGCTACTCGTACCTCTCGACCGACCCGCGCACGTGCCTCAACTGCCACATCATGAGCGAGCAGTACGAGGCCTGGCTCAAGAGCGGCCATCGTCACACCGCGGTCTGCGTGGAGTGCCATCTGCCGGACCGCGGCCTGGCGAAATGGGTGGCCAAGGCCGATCAGGGGTTCCGCCACTCGCTGGCCTTCACGCGGCAGAACTTCAAGGAGCCCATCGAGATCACACCGCGGGACCGGCAGATCGTGCGGGCCAACTGCGTGCGCTGCCACGCCGACTTCGTCCACGCGGTGACGGGCACCCCGGCGCGGCCGCTCGACTGCCTGCATTGCCACGCGGGCGCCGGCCACGGGGCCGGCGGCTGAGATGACCGAGCGAGGGAGGTCACCATGCCCCTGAACGGTTCGAGCGGCCGCGCGCGCGCCTGGCTCCTCGTCATCCTGGGCTTCGGGGGGATCGCGGGCCTGACCGTGCTGCTCCTGGCGCTCCTCACCAACATCTTCGAGCGCCAGCAGGAGGCCCGCCAGCCCTTCGTGCGCGTGGTGGAGGTGACCGAGGAGACGATGGACCCGAAGCCGTGGGGCCAGAACTGGCCCCACCAGTACGACAGCTACTTGAAGACCGCGCTGCCTACCACGACCAAGTACGGCGGCCGCGGGCCCGGGGCGAGCGACGCGGGTCCCGCCGAGCAGAAGCTCGATCGGGACCCGTGGCTCAAGCGGATCTTCGCGGGCTACGCCTTCGCGCTCGACTACCGCGACCGCCGCGGGCACGCCTTCGCCCTCTTCGACCAGGAGCAGACCCGGCGGGTGACCGAGCGGAACCAGCCGGGCGCGTGCCTGCACTGCCACGCCGCCAACCTCGCCCTGTACCGCCACGCGGGAAAGGGCGACGTCACGAAGGGCTTCGAGGCGGTCTCCGGGATGCCGTACTCCGACGCGCGCAACCTGAAGGACGAGTCGGGCCGGCCCCTGATCCAGCATCCGATCGCCTGCGTGGACTGCCACGATCCGAAGACCATGGCGGTGCGCGTGACGCGCCCCGGCTTCATCGCCGGCATCAAGGCACTCAAGGCCAGGCAGGGCATCGCCGACTACGATCCCAACCGGGACGCCTCGCGGCAGGAGATGCGCTCCTTCGTCTGCGGGCAGTGCCACGTCGAGTACTACTTCAAGGGCCCGGGCAAGGTCGTGACCTACCCCTGGGCCAACGGGCTTCGCGTCGAGGAGATCGAGGCCTACTACGACGCGGAGGGCTTCTCGGACTGGGTGCACGCGGAGACCGGGAACAAGGTGCTGAAAGCGCAGCATCCGGAGTTCGAGGTCTGGAGCCAGGGCGTGCACGCCCGCGCCGGCGTCGCCTGCGCGGACTGCCACATGCCCTACCAGCGCGTCGGGGCGCTCAAGGTGAGCGATCACTGGGTCCGCAGCCCGCTGCTGAACGTCAACCGCGCCTGCCAGACGTGCCACGCCGTCCCCGAGGCGGAGCTGCAGGGGCGGGTCCTGACCATCCAGGACCGTCATCACGCGCTGCTCCAGCGCGCCGCGAAGGCGACGACCGACATGCTGGACGCGATCGTGGCCGCGAAGAAGGCCGGCGCGCCCGAGGCGGAGCTCCAACCGGCCGCGGATCTTCACCGCAAGGCCCAATGGCGGCTCGACTTCGTGGCCGCCGAGAACTCGATGGGGTTCCACGCGCCCCAGGAGTTGGCGCGGATCCTCGGCGAGACCATCGACTACGCGCGCCAGGGCCAGCTCGAGGCCGCCCGCGCCGCGCGGAAGCGCTGAGGACACGATCATGAGAGAGCCGCTCCCCGAGATCCTGCCCGCCGATCCGCTGCCACTCCTCGCGCAATGGCTCGAGGAGGCCAAGCCCGTGGTGAAGACACCGACCGCGATGGCCCTGGCCACCGTGGCCGCCGACGGTAGCCCAACCGTTCGCATGGTCATCTGCCGGGGCTTCGACGTGGGCCTGGGCTGGCTCGTCTTCTACTCGGACCGCGAGAGCACCAAGGGCCTGGCCCTGGCCGCCAATCCGCGCGCCGCGCTCGTCTTCCACTGGGACGTGTTCGAGCGGCAGATCCGCGTGGAGGGGCCCGTCACGCACGCGCCCGATGCCGACTCGGACCGCTACTGGAACACGCGGCCGCTGGACGCGCGGGTGGCCGCGGCGGCGAGCGACCAGAGCCGGCCCATCGCCTCGCGCCAGGCGTTTCTCGAGAAGATCGAGGCGACCAGGCAGACGCACGGCGCGGAGGTCCCGCGGCCCAAGCGCTGGGGCGGCTACCGGGTGTGGGCGGAGCGGGTGGAGCTGTGGGTGGGGCAGCCGGGGCGCGCCCACGATCGCGCGGTGTGGACGCGGGCGCTGCAGCCGACCGAGGCGGGCTTCACCGGCGGCTCGTGGCGGGGGACGCGGCTGCAGCCCTGAGGCGGCCGCGCCGGCGGCACGGCGGGCGACTCAGCTCGGGTGGGCGCCGCTCCGCGGAGGCAGCGTGGATGCGCACCAGAGGGCGAGCCCGAGCGGCGTCATCGGCACCGGGGCGACGCCGGCCACCGCCAGGATGAACACGATCACGGCGAGGATGCGCAGGGCGAAGCTCATGCTGGCCCTCCTGGGCTAACGCCGGGCGAGTCGGGGGACGTCAGGTGCCGGATGCGGTCCTCCGCGTCGGTGATCGGCGAGCCGCCGTGCATCATGGCCCGCGCGAACTCCAGCATCGGATAGCCGTTCCGGGCCTCTTCCTGGAATCGCTGGGCGAAGCCCCCGGTCTTGATGTCCTCGAGGGTCTTGCGGAAGCTCTCCGCCATGGCTTCGCGGTCCATCTCGAGGGACCGGGTGATGCCGCCGAACACCGCGGTGGGCCCGTGATCCTCGGAGGCGCGGAAGAAGCCGGTCTCGCGGAAGGACTGGAAGACCGCCTCCATCTCGCCCGACATGTACATCTCGAGCACGAGCGCCTCGGCCGGGACGCCCGCGTCGCGCGCGACCTCGAAAGCCATCATGATCGCCATGCCCAGCACGGAGCCCACCGTCTGCTCGATGAACAGGTCGAGCGTGGCCTCGACCTTGGCGGTCATCTGGACCGCGCCCGCGCGGAGCACGCCCATGCCGTCCGCGAGCCCCAGCATGCGCTGCTCGGCCCGGCCGCTGCGATTGGCCTCCACGCCCACGCAGGCCCAGAACCCGTGGCCTCCGAGATAGCGGGCGCGCGCGGTGTTCCCGGCCATGCGCGGGGCCACCAGCAGCACGTCGATCGTCTCGGGCGGGTGGATGAGGCCGAAGGCCAAGCTGTAGCCCGAGCCGAACGCGATGGCGCTGCCCGGCCGCAGCACGGGCGCGATCACCGCGTCGAACAGGGTGGGGATGACCTCGTCCGGCAGCAGCACGTACACCACGTCGTCGACGGCCGCGGTGGTGATCGGCACGACCTCGAAGCCCTCGGCGCGCGCCAGCTCGGCGTACTCGTCCTCGCGATTGCCGATGCGCACCTTCGCGCCGGAGTCGCGCAGGTTGAGCGCGGCGGTGCGGCCGAGATGGCCGTAGCCCAGCACCGCGACCGATTCCCCGGCGAGCGCGCCCGGCGGCGCGTCGGCCGCGCGATATACTTTGACCTGCGATGCGTTCGGATTGGTCATTACAGGATCCTAACCCAAAATGCGGGCATTCGCCCCGTGTTCCGGGCGCCCGGGCCCGGATTGTAGCATCGGGGTAGCATCGGGGCGCCATGGCCACCGCGTCGAGGGCGGTCCGCTGTTGTATCGTGGGCGGCGGGCCCGCCGGCATGATGCTGGGCCTGCTCCTGGCGCGGGCCGGGGTGTCCGTGCTGGTGCTGGAAAAGCACGCAGACTTCCTGCGGGACTTCCGGGGCGATACCATCCACCCCTCCACGCTCGAGCTGATG
>WNFD01000869.1_pt1 | contig 68881 bp, 66 predicted proteins | sample 5400491 | NCBI WGS metagenome assembly WNFD01 (sample SAMN13153343, study PRJNA577476) | soil metagenome | isolation source: 120 cm saprolite under Douglas fir tree site 2 hole 2 replicate 2 | place: USA:California | collected 2015-04-18 | reverse complement strand
TCGCCAAGGTCGGGGCGGAAGGTGTCTATTGCGCCCTGCTCGTGCGGGAGGGCCTTGGCGTCGCCCTCAAGGTGAGCGACGGGCACGGCACGGCCGCGGTGCTCGCCCTCGGAGCGGTGCTTACGGAGCTGGGACTGGGGCCCCACCCGGCGGCGCTCGCCGCCCGACCGATCGTGAACACCCGCGGCGAAACCGTGGGCGAGCTACGGGTGCATGGGGGCCTCGAGCGGTACCCGGGGACGGATGGAGAGCGGGGTGGCGGGAGGCAGGGAGGCGCACGATGACGCCGTCTGAGACCACGCGACTGGATGCCCAGACGGCGGCGCTCGTGCGCGTGGCCGCCGCCGTGGCGCAGGGGCACGTGCCCGAGCTCAAGACCCGCCTCGCGGCCGCCCGGAGCGCCGGGGTGCCGCCGCGCTGGATCGAGGAGCTATTGTTGCAGAGCATGCTCGTCGTGGGATATCCACTCGCGCTCGTGGCGTTCGCGGCCTGGCGTGACGTGGCCGGCCCCAGCGATCCCGGCGGCGCGGGTGGGGCGGGTGGGGCGGAGGAGCTGGCGCATCAGGACTGGGAGGCGTGGGCCGCGCGCGGCGCCGCGGTGTGTCGCGCCGTGTACGGGCGGGCCTACCACAAGCTGCTCTTGAACCTGCGCGCGCTTCATCCCGCGCTCGAGGACCTGGTACTCGTGGACGCGTACGGCAAGGTGATCGGCCGCCCGGGGCTCGACTTGAAGCGGCGCGAGCTCACCACCGTCGCCGCGATCGCCGTGCTCGGCGCCGCGCAGCAGTTGCACTCGCACCTGCGTGGGGCGCTCAACACGGGAGCGTCGCCCGAGGAGATCGCAGCCGTTCTCGAGCTAATTGCCCGAGACCTCGATCCCGCCCGGCGGCGGAGCGCGCACGAGCAGTGGGCGGATGTGCAGGGGCGCCAGCTGCGCTGATGTTCATCGACCGTGCCGTGGTACACGTCTCGGCCGGTGCCGGCGGGGCGGGGGCGTCCTCGTTTCGCCGCGAGAAGTTCGTACCCAAAGGCGGGCCCGACGGCGGCGAGGGCGGATCCGGTGGGAGCGTGTACGTGCGCGCCGACACGAACCTCGCCACCCTCCTCGACTATCGCTATCGCACCCACTGGCGGGCCGAGCGCGGCCAGCACGGCAAGGGAAAGAACATGACCGGTCGGTCGGGGGTCGACCTCTACTTGCCGGTCCCGGCGGGCACCGTGCTGCGCGATGCCACGACCGGTGCGCTCATCGGCGAAGTGGTGCAGAGCGGCGACACCCTGCTCGTGGCCCGGGGGGGCCGCGGCGGTCGGGGCAACGCCCGGTTCGCGACACCCACGCATCAGAGCCCCCGCGAATGGGAGCCCGGCGAGTACGGCGAGGAGCGCCAGCTCGAGCTCGTGCTCAAGCTGATCGCCGACGTCGGACTGCTCGGCGAGCCCAACGCCGGGAAGAGCACGCTCCTCTCCGTCGTCTCGGCCGCCCGACCGAAGATCGCCGACTATCCCTTCACGACGCTCGAGCCGCAGCTCGGGGTCGTCGGGCTCTCGGGCCACCGCTCGTTCGTCGTCGCGGACATTCCGGGGATCATCGACGGGGCACACGCCGGGAAGGGCTTGGGGCTCCGCTTCCTGCAGCATGTGGAGCGCACGCGTCTCGTGGCCGTGCTGGTGCCCGTGGACAGTCCCGACCCGCAGGCGACCTACGAGCTGCTGTTGCGCGAGGCAGCCCAGTACTCGCCCGAGCTGGCGGCGAAGCCGCACGTCGTGGTGCTCACGAAGCTCGATCTGCTGGCCCCGCCCGGCGCCCGTCTCCCGGAGATCCGGCCCGCCGCGAGCGCCCCAGTGGTCGCGGTGTCGGCCGTAACGCGCGAGGGATTGCCCCGGCTCCTCGAGACCTTGTGGCAGACGCTCCACGCCGGCGTTGCCGCCACGGCGCCCCGCCCGGCCGGACGCTAGTGCTTGGCGGCCGCCTGCTGCGGATCGTCAGCGGGGTTCACATAGGTGATGGCGAAGGGGCCTAGGGCCGTGATGGCGATGACGGTGGCTCCCTTCGTGCTCGCGTAGTGGTGGAGTTTCGCCGGGACCACGGTCTTCACCCCGACCACCATCGCCTGGGCCTTCGACAGATCGTACACATCCCCCATCCCCATCAACACCGTTCCCTGTTTCACTTCCACCAGCTCCGCCGTCGGGTGGAAGTGGGGCGCCACCTTATAGCCCGCCGGCAGCGCCAGCTGGACCGTGAAGGGCGCTCTCTTGCTCGGGTCACCGCTCACGACCGCCATCTTCGCGCCCGGGGGGAACGCGGCGGGAGCGGGGCCCCACACGAGGGCCTGGGCAGTGGTGGTGGCAGCCGCCTGAGCCTCGAGCACCGACATGACGACGAGCAGCAGACAGGCTGAGACTGGGACAGCGCGCATAAGGAGTCTCCTAGGGTGAGGGGTGCGCCTCACGTAAGCTAGCGTCCACAGGCTGAAGATCGGAAGGCGCGAGTACCCTGGAAGTCTAGCGCACGACGACCCGGCCCGGCAGCGGGACGCGCACCGCCACCCGACGCCGACCCGCGTGCCCGACCGGCCGTGCTTGGGTCGGTCGTTTGACGGCCGCGCGCTGAGCCAATAGATAGGTGCCCGAGCTCGGGTAGGGGAGGACGTATCTCGGCACTGACCGCCGCTGTGATGGACCTGCGCCTGCGCTGGCACGTGTTCCGGTGTCGGCGGCAGAGCGATACGCGGTCCCGTTTCCTGCTCGAACTGGCGCGCGCGGTCGCGCGCGCGCCGCGCGCGCCGGATGCCGCACCGATGCTCGAGATCGGGACGCGGAGTGGCGGTTCGGCCCTGCTGATGCTGCGGGTGCTGCGGATGGTCTATCGGGGCCTCGGCCCCCCGCCCATGGTCCTGACCGTCGACCCCTATGGCGCGCGCCCCTACGAGGGAGCGCCCTTCGTCTACGACGAACGCCACTACCGCGCGATGAAGCGCAACCTAGCCGGCTACGCCAACCACGTGCACTACATGATGGATTCGGAGCTGTTCGTGCGCGAGCTGGAGCACCTCTATCTCTGGGGCGGCGGCGTGAAGCGGCCACTGGACCGGTTCACCCTCGTGTATTTGGATGGGAGTCACGACCCGGACATCGTGTGGTTTGAGATTGAGCGACTGCTGCCACGCGTCGTCCCCGGCGGGTTTCTCATGGTCGACGATACCGACTGGTTTGGGGGTGCGGTACGCCGCCGTCTCGACGGCGCCGCTGCCCGCATGGGGGTGCAGGTGCGGCACAACGGCAAGCAAAGCATCGTCACGGCCTAGTGCATCGGGCGTGAGGGTCGGCCGCGCTCGCGCGCGCTGGCCGGGTGTCGGCACGCCGGCCGCGGCGAGTCCCGGGTAGGGCGTCACACCCTCGAGGCTCGTCGCTCCCACGGTATTATTCTCTTCCAGTGCGCCATCTCTACCTCCACGTACCCTTCTGTGGGCGTCGCTGCTCCTACTGCGACTTCTCGATCGCGGTCCGCAAGCGCGTGCCGGCCCACGACTATGTCGCGGCCGTCGCGGGCGAGCTCGCGCTGGTGCACGCGGCCGCTCTCGCCCCGCCGAGCGAGGGTGGGCTCGATACCCTGTATCTGGGCGGCGGCACGCCGTCGGCGTTGCCGCCGGACGCGCTCGCCGCGCTCCTGCCCGTGCTGTTCGCGGCGTTCCACGGGGCGGCGCCGCGCGATGCCGTCGAAGTGACGCTCGAAGCCAATCCCGAGGACGTGACGCTCGACGCAGCCCGAGCTTGGCGGGCCGCGGGCATCAATCGGGTCTCGCTCGGAGCGCAGTCGTTCGACGACCACGTGCTCGCCTGGATGCACCGCTCCCACGACGCGGCGCGCACCGGGGCAGCCGTACGCGCGCTCCGCGCGGCGGGGATCGTCGATATCTCGCTCGATCTGATCTTCGCCGTGCCCGAGGAGCTGGGGCGCGACTGGGCCCGCGATCTCGAGTGCGCCGTGGCGCTCGAGCCCGCGCACCTCTCCCTCTACGGTCTCACGGTCGAAGCGCGCACGCCGCTGGCCCGGTGGATCTCGCGCGGCGCGGCCTCGGCGCCCGACGACGAACGCTACGCCGCGGAGTATCTCTACGCCCACGAGCGCCTCGCCCGAGACGGCTATCGCTTCTACGAGGTCTCGAACGCGGGGCGCGGGGGACGCCGCTCGCGTCACAACTCGGCCTACTGGACCGAGCGCGCGTATCTGGGGCTCGGGCCCGCGGCCCATTCGTTCGACGGCTGCACGCGCCGCTGGAACGTGGCCCCGTGGGAAGCCTACCGCCGCGCCGTGCGGCTCGGGCGCCTGCCGCACGATGCGGCGGAGACCTTGACCGCGGACCAGCGGGAGCTCGAGCGTCGCTACCTGGCGTTGCGCACCGACCAGGGGTTGCCCGTCGGGCTGTGCGCGCCGGAGCGGTTGCGCGCCTGGGGTGGGGCGGGGTGGGTGCGGGTTACGGGCGAGCGGTTTCGGTGCACCCCTGAGGGGTGGCTGCGGGTGGATGCGCTGGTGCGCGACTTGACCCACCGCCCAGACAGTGTAAATTGTTAGTGGGTAATAGCTTGGCTACCATGGAGACATCTTTAAACGAGCGCGAGCGCCAGGTCTTGGAGGCGATCATCGAGACCTACGTCGCTACCGCCGAACCGGCGGGGAGCCGCACTATTGCCAAGCGGTTCGGCCTCGCCCTCTCCGCCGCGACGATTCGCAACACCATGAGCGATCTGGAGGAGAAGGGCTATCTGTATCATCCCCACACGTCGGCGGGCCGCGTGCCGACCGATCTGGCCTACCGCGTCTACGTCAACTCCCTGATGCGACTGCCCCAGGTGTCCGCCTCTGATTCCGATCAGATCCGCCAGGAGTTGGGCAACCGCAACGCCCTGGACCAGATCCTCGAGCGTGCGGCCCAGGTGTTGGGCGTGCTCACGAAAGAGCTCGGCGTAGCCGTGGGACCCACGCTCGACCGCGCGGTGCTCGAGCGGCTGGAGCTGTGGCAGGCCGCCTCCGCGCGGCTGCTCCTAGTGCTCACGCTCAAGAGCGGCGTGGTGCGGACCATCTTCGTCGAGGTGCCGGCCGAACTCGCGCCCGACGCAGTGGCGCAGGTGGCGGAGGTGTTGAATGAGCGGCTTGCGGGCCTGACGCTGCGCGACATCCGCGCCACGCTGCCCGAGCGCTTGCGCGACGCGGCCCCAGCGGCTGGGGCGAGCGAGCTCCTGAACATCTTCATCCAGGAAGCGGACGACCTGTTCGACGTGCCCCCGGCGGGGAACGCGGCGGGCGGCGTGGTGCTCGGCAGCGCTCAGCTGCTCGCCGGTCAGCCCGAATTCGCCACCAAGGAGCGCCTGCAGGGCCTGATGGAGGTGACCGAGCGGCGCGAGCTGTTGCGCGAGGCGCTCTCCACGCGGTTGGGCCAGGGCCTCACGATCACGATCGGCAGCGAGCACCAGGATCCGACGCTCGCCCCGTTCACGTTGGTGACGGCCTCGTACCGGCTGGGGGCGCTGGCGGGCGTGATCGGCGTGATGGGGCCGACGCGCATGCCGTACGACAAGATCGTGGCGCTCGTCGATCATACGAGTCGCCTGGTCGGTGAGCTGCTCGAATGACCCTGGACTACTACGCCGTTCTCGGGGTCGCGCGCACGGCGGACGAGGCCGAGATCAAGAAGGCCTACCGCAAGCTGGCGATGCGCTATCACCCCGATAAGGTTGGCGTCGAGGAGAAGGTGCAGGCCGAGGCGAAGTTCAAGGAGATCACCGAAGCCTACGAAGTCCTGCGCGATCCCGAGAAGCGCACCGTGTACGACCGCTACGGTGCGGCCGGGCTCAAGCGCGGCGGGGGCGGCGCGGGCGACTTCGGATTCGCGCAGTTCGATCTCGCCGAAGCGCTCAACGTGTTCATGCGCGACTTCGGGGGGCTCGGCGGCCTCGACACCCTGTTCGGTGGCGGTGAGCGCGCCCGGCGCGAGCGGCACCGCGGGCAGGACTTGAAGGTCACGCTGCAGCTCGATCTCGCCGAGGTGGCGAGCGGCACCACCAAGACCGTGAAGCTGCGCACGCTCGACCGCTGCACCGCGTGCGCCGGCTCGGGCGCGGCGGCGGGCACGCGCGCCACCACGTGTGGCACGTGCGGCGGCACGGGCGAAGTGCGGCGTGCCGCGCGGTCGATGTTCGGCCAGTTCGTTTCGCTGTCCCCGTGCCCCAGCTGCGCGGGCGACGGCACGGTGCTCGAGCACGCGTGTCCCAAGTGCCAGGGCGACGGTCGCGTGCGCGCCGAGAAGAGTGTCGAGATCAACGTCCCCGCCGGCGTCGCCGACCATCACTATCTCACGATGCGCGGCGCGGGCGTGCCGGGTCCCCGCAACGGCCCACCCGGCGATCTGATCGCGGTGCTCGACATCGCCGACGACCCGCGTTTCGAGCGCCATGGCGACGACCTGATTTACGACCTGCCGCTCTCCTTTACGCAGGCCGCGCTCGGCGCCGAGCTGGACGTCCCGACCCCCTACGGCGCCGCGACGCTCAAGGTGCAACCGGGCACGCAGACCGGCGCGGTCTATCGGCTGCGCGCCAAGGGGCTGCCGCGCGTCGGTGAGGGGGGGAAGGGCGATCTGCACGTGCGGGTGCACGTGTGGACGCCTTCGAAGCTCACGCCCGAGCAGCGGGCGGCCTTGGAGGCGCTGGCGAAGATCGAGGGCAAGCCGCCGGCGGAGGGCGCGAGCGGCAAGAAGTTGTGGGAGCAACTGCGCCAGGCGTTCGGACGCTAGCACCGCGCGAGCGGGGAGGGGAAGGCGGGGCGTATGGGGGCGTGCGTGTTCTGTGCGATTGCGGCCGGAGAGATCCCGGCCAAGGTGGTGAAGCGCGGTGACGGCATGCTCGCCTTCCGGGACGCTACCCCCCAGGCGCCGACCCATCTCCTCGTGATCCCGACCGACCATCTCGGTTCGCTGAACGATGCCAAGGATCCGCGCCTGTTGGGATCGCTGCTCGCGTTCGCGCGCGACGTGGCGCGCGAGGCGGGCGTGGCCCAGAAAGGTTATCGCGTCGTTTTGAACACCAACCCCGACGGCGGGCAGACCGTGTTCCATCTCCATCTCCATGTGCTCGGTGGCCGGCCGATGACCTGGCCACCGGGGTAGCGGCGCGCGAGTTGCGTGCAGTCCGGGGCCGGGCTAAGTTTTTGCGACGTTCAGAGTTAGCGAACGAGGCCAAGGGGGGTATGGCGGCAGCGGTCAGTCACGATGATGCACGCGTGTTGGGCGCGCTCCGCCGCTGCCGAGCGCCGTGCGAGCGGGTGGAGATCCTTTCCGACGTGTGGCAGCACCCTCAGGACGAGAAGCCGAGCGAGCGGCGCCCGCGCAGAGTGAGCGCGGCGCGCCGCAGGGGCTGGCGCCCCCGCCCCGCGTAACGTGGCGAGCCTGGCCGGGCGGCTCCGCGCCGCAATGAACGAAGCCCGCAAACTCCGCGATCAAGCGCGCACGCTGCTCCTCTCCACCATCCTCGCCGACATCAAGAACCGCGAATTCGAGCTCCAGCACACGCCATCCGACGACGAGGTCGCGGACGTCGTGCGGCGCGGCATCAAGCGCCGGCGCGAGGCGGCGGAGCAGTACACCGGCGTGGCCCGCCCGGATCGCGCCGCGCAGGAGCTCGCCGAGGTGCAGGCGCTCGAGGCGTTCCTCCCCGCCGCGGTGCAGCCTGACGAAATTCGCCACGCGGTCCGCGCCGCGATCGCCGCCGGCGCGACGGACGTGGGCAAGGTGATGGGGCAGGTGATGCCGCAATTCAAGGGCCGGGCGGACGGCAAGCTCGTGAACCAGATCGTCCGCGAGGAGCTGGCGGCCGCCGTATGACTGTCGGGGGAGGGGTCGCGCCCTCCGTGCTGGAGACACTGGAGTTCCCGGCCGCGCTGGAGCGCGTGGCGGCGCACGCCGCCGGCCCGCTCGGCGCCGAGCGCGTCACGAGCCGCGCGCCGGACACCGATCCCGAGTCGATTCGCGCCGCGCTCGCCCAGGTGGCGGAACTCGCGGCCCTGTTGCTCACCGACGACGCGATTCGGGCCGAGCCGGTGCCGGACATCGCGCCCCAGCTCGCGCTCCTCGCCGTGCCGGGGAGCGTGCTCGAGGGCCCCGCGCTCGCCGCGTTGGGCCGCGCGCTCGCGGCTGGGCGCGGCGTCGCGGCCGAGCTCAAGCGGCTCGCGCCCGACGCCCCACGCACCGCGCGGCTCCGGGTCGATCCCCCGCCCGCGGCGCTCGAGCAGCGGCTCGTCGCGTCGCTCGATCCCGACGGCCAAGTACTGGACGGGGCGTCGCGCGCCCTGGCGCGGGCGCGCCGGGCGGTGCGCGACGCGCGCCAGCGCCTGATCGCGCGACTGGAAGCGATCCTCGGAGCGCTCGATCCGACCGAGCGCGCGCCGGACGCGGCCGTGACGCTGCGGGGCGGGCGCTACGTCATCCCCGTGCGCGGCAGCGCCCGCTCGCGCATCGGCGGGATCGTGCACGACGAATCGGCCACGCGCTCAACCTTGTTCGTCGAGCCGCCGGAGGCGATCGAACTCGGCAACGCGCTGCGCGCGCGCGAGGCAGAGGAGTTGCGCGAGGTGCTGGCGGTGCTGCGCGACTTGACTGAGCTCGAGCGCCCCGAGCAGGACGGGATCGCGCGGGCGTGGGAGATGTGCATCGCCTTCGACGACCTGTGCGCCCGCGCCCGCTATGCCGTGCTGGTAAACGGGTTCGCCCCTGCGATCGGAACCGGGCCGCTTGAGGTGCGGAGCGGGCGGCATCCGTTGCTCGTGGGCTCGAGCGTGGCGGTGGTGCCGTTCGATCTGCTGCTCGCGCCGGATGAGTTCACGGTGCTTGTGTCGGGCCCGAACACCGGTGGCAAGACGGTGCTGATCAAGGCGGTGGGGTTGCTGTGCCTGATGGCGCAGAGTGGCATCATCCCGCCGATCGGGCCGCACTCGACGCTGCCCGTGTTCGGCGGCGTGTTCGCCGACATCGGGGACCGCCAATCCATCGCCGCCAGCCTCTCGACCTTCTCCGCCCACGTGGCCCAGCTGCGCGACCTGCTCGAGCGGGCGGGCGCGGGCTCGCTCGTGCTGCTCGACGAGATCGGCAGCGGCACCGACCCCGCCGAAGGTGGTGCCCTCGCCACCGCCGTCTTGAAGACGCTCACGCGTCGGCGTGCCGTGACCCTCGCCACGACGCATCTAGGCGCATTGAAGCAGCTCGCGGCGGAGACGGTCGGCATCGTGAACGCGTCGCTCCAGTTCGATGCCGAGACCTTGACCCCCACCTACCGGCTCCTGAAGGGCGTCCCCGGGCGCTCGTACGGGCTCGCCATCGCGCGGCGCCTGGGGATCGCGGCCGATGTGCTCGATCTAGCGGAGCGCGCCGTGCCGGACCGCGAGCGGACGCTCGACGCCCTGCTCGCGACGGTCGAGGCGCGCTCGCGCGAACTCGAGGCGCGCGAGCGCGCGCTCGCGGTCCGCGAGGAGCAGGCGCGTTCGGGCACCGAGCGGCTCGAGGCGCGCGCCGCCGAGCTCGGCGCGCGCGAGCGCGACGTGAAGGCCCGCGCTCAGCAGCTCGACCGCGCTGCGCGCGAACAGACCCGCGCCTACCTGCTCCAGGCGCGCCAGCAAGTCGAGGCGGCGCTCGGCCGCGCCCGCGCTGCCGTGGACGAGGCGACCGCCCGGGAAGCCCGCCGGCTCGTCGAGCAAGCCATCGACGCGACGGCCGGGGAGGGGGAGGGAGCGGGAGAGGGCGACTCAGCGGAACCGCGCCGCGAGGACCGCGCCCCGCGCGACGGGTGGGTGTCGTTGGACGCGCTGCGGCGCGAGCGCGGGGGGCTGACGCCGCCGCGCACGCCCGGCGCCGCGCGGCGCGACCGGCGCTCGGCCGAAGCCCAAGCGGCGAGTGCCGCCAGCGAGATCTCGCTCCGCGGGCTGCGGGTGGCCGACGCCGAGCCGCTCCTCACCAAGGCGCTCGACGACGCCGTGCTCGCCGACCTTCCCTATCTGCGCGTCATCCACGGCAAGGGCACGGGCGCGCTGCGTCAGTTCGTGCACGACGTCCTCGCGGCCGACCCCCGCGTCAAGCGCTTCGGCTTCGCCCCCGCCAACCAGGGCGGTCACGGCGTCACGGTCGTGGAGTTCACCGCGTGAGCCTCATCCCCGACGACGTAATCGAGCAAGTGCGTGAGGCCGCGGACATCGTGGGCATCATCGGTGAGCATGTCGAGCTCAGGCGCACCGGCTCGGACTTTCGCGCTCCCTGTCCGTTTCACGGCGGCACCCATCGCAACTTCGCCGTCATCCCGAAGAAGGGGATGTACTACTGCTTCGTGTGCCACGCTGCGGGGGACGTGTTCACGTTCTTCATGCAAAAGCTCGGCATGGACTATCCCACGGCGGTGCGCGAGGTGGCGCGCCGGGTGGGGATCACGATCCCCGAGCGCGGCCCCTCGGGCCCCGACCCGCGCGAGCCGCTGTACAGCGCCGTCGCCGCCGCGGCCGACTGGTATGCGCGCCAACTGCGCGAGAGCCTCGAAGCCCAGGTCGCGCGGGACTATCTCGCGTCGCGCCACCTCCCGCTCGACACGGTGCTCCCGCTGGGCCTGGGGTACGCGCCGCGCGGCAAGGCGTTCCTCGAGGCGATGCAGGCCCTGGGCGTGCAGGAGCCGGTGCTGCTCGAGGCGGGCCTCCTCGCCAAGCGCGAGGACGGCTCGCTCGTCCCGCGGTTCCGCGGCCGCCTGTTGTTTCCGATCCACGACCTGCGTGCGCGGGTGGTCGGCTTCGGCGGCCGGATCCTCGGCGAAGGCGAGCCCAAGTATCTCAACTCGCCCGATTCGCCCGTGTTTCACAAGGGGAAGCTCCTCTACAACCTGCACGTCGCGAAGCACGCCATCCGCAAGGCGGAGCGTGCGCTGCTCGTGGAAGGCTATTTCGACGTGCTGCGGCTCTCGCTCGCGGGGGTCGAGGAAGTCGTGGCGCCGCTCGGCACGGGGCTCACGCCCGACCAGGCGCAGCTGTTGAAGCGGCATACGGCCCAGGTGATCCTGCTCTACGACTCGGACGACGCCGGGTTGCGCGCCACGTTCCGCGCGGGCGACGAGTTGTTGCGGGAGGGTGTGCGTGTGAGCGTGGCCACCCTGCCCGCGGGTGAGGATCCCGACACCCTGGTCCAGGCGCACGGTGCCGCGGGGCTCGAGCCGGTCTTGCAGGACGCCGTCGACGTGCTCGAGCGCAAAGTCCAGATTCTTGAGCGCAAGAGCTTCTTCACGACCCTGCCCGGCCGGCGGCGCGCGCTCGACCGCCTGCTGCCCACGATCCGCGCGGCCACGGATCCGATCACGCGCGAGCTCTACTTGTCGCGCGCCGCCGAAGCGGCTGGGGTGCGCAAGGACGTCCTGGAGCGCGAGGTGGCGATTGCGGGACGCGCGCGGCGCGAGTCGGGCGGGGCCGCCGGGCCGGGCGCGGCGGCGGCGGTGGCCGCGCCCCGCCCAGCAAGCGCGCTCGGCCCCGCCCAGCCCGCGAGTGCCGAGAAGGCCGTGCTGTTGCTCCTGCTGGCCGGTGAGCCCTGGCGCGCCCGGGTGGTCGAGGCGATCGACGCAGAGGAGCTCGAATTCCCGCCCTATCGCGCCGTGTTCGAGGCCGTGGCGGACGACGCCGTGCTGGCGCTGGACGCCACGTCGGCACGGGCGTACGAAGCGCTCCAAGGCGAGGGCCTCGGCACGCGCGATCCCAACGAGCTGTACGAATTCGCCGTGAACTGGATCGAGGCGCGCCGGCTCGAGCGGCACTTGGACCAGATCGACGAGCAGCTCCCGTTCGAGAGCCCGGAGCGTCAGATGTCCCTGCTTGCGGAGAAGGTTCGGGTGTTTGACGAGCTACGCAAGCGCAACCCCCGTTACAAGATCGCTGGGAGGAGGAGAGGTGCACCCGGAACTTGAAGCGTTGTTGGCGCTGCAGGAGAAGGATCAGGCTGTCACGGCGACCGACGCCGCCCTCGCCGCACTCGCCCCCGAGCTGCGGGCGCTGGATGACGCGCAGGCAGTGGCAGAGCGTGCGCTCACCGCGGCGCAGGCCGCGATCCAGGCCGCGAGTGACCGGCGCGATGGGCTGGAGGGCAAGATCGCCAGCTATCGCACCATGCAGGAGCAGCGGCGCCAGCGGCTGGAGTGGGTGCGGGGGGCGAAGGAAGCCTCCACGCTGATGGCGGAGCTCGACCTCGCGCGCTCCGTGCTCGCGAAGGAAGAGGCCGAGTTCATGCGCTCGGGCGACGCCGTCACCGAGGCCGAGCGCCGGGCGGCCGAGGCCGAGAAGGCGCTCGACGAGGCGCGGGCCGCCCAGGCGCCGCTGCGCGAAGCGCTCGCCGGGAAGCGCGACCAGATCGCCGCCCAGCGCGAGCGCGCCGTGGCCGAGCGCGACCGGGCGGCCACCCAGGTGGCGAGCGGGCTGCTCGGCCGCTACGAGCGAATCCGCCGGGGCAAGGCGCCCCTGGCCCTCTATGCGCTGCATGGCGATGCCTGTGGCCACTGCTTCACCGCCGTCCCCACGCAGCGGCGCTCGCTGATTCAGCGCGGCGCCTCGATCGAGGCGTGCGAGGCGTGCGGCGTGCTGCTCTACGCCAAAGAATGATCCCACCGCGCTGGGCCGTCGCGGCGGCGCCCGACCTCGCGCTGACCCGGGCGCTCGCTGCCGATCTCCACATCCCCGAGCCGCTGGCCGCCATCCTCGTGCAGCGTGGCCTCGCCGCGCCGGAGCGCGCCAAGGCGTTTCTGCGCCCCGACCTGGAGCGATTGTCGGACCCGCTGGCCTGGGCCGACATGCCGCACGCCGTCAGCTTGATCGCGGACGCCGTGCGCGGTCGCACGCCGATTCTCGTGCATGGCGACTACGACGTGGACGGCCAGTGTGCCGCCGCCCTGCTCACGCGTGTGCTCCAGAGCGTCGGGGGCGTGGCCCACGCCTTTGTGCCGCACCGCCTCAGGGACGGATACGATTTCGGCCCCGCCGGGCTCGCCCACGCGCAGCACGTCGGGGCCAAACTCATCATCACCTGCGACTGTGGCATCACGGCCAACGAAGCCGTGGGCGCCGCGCGGGCGGCGGGCATCGCCGTGATCGTCACCGACCACCACCGTCCGCGCGCCGCGCTCCCGCCCGCCTCGGCGGTGCTCGATCCCCAACGCGCCGACTGCGCCTCGCTCGACAAAGACCTGTGTGGCACCGGCGTGGCCTTCAAGCTCGCCCAGGCACTCGTGCCGGCGCTCGGGGTGTCGCCCAACCTGCCGTTTCATTTCCTCGATTTGGTGGCGCTCGCGACCGTGGCGGACGTCGTGCCCCTCACGGGCGAGAACCGCATCTTGGTGCGCCACGGGCTCAAGATGCTCGCCGATTCCCGTTGGACCGGCGTACGCGCCCTGGTCGACGCGGCGGGCCTCGCGGGCAAGCCGGTCAAGTCGGGGCACGTCGGCTTCATCCTCGCCCCGCGCCTGAACGCCGCCGGCCGGATCGGCGATGCGAGCCTGGGCTTGAAGCTCTTGCTCTCGGACGATCCGGTCGAGGCGGCCGCGATCGCCCGCGAGCTCGAGACGCTGAACACCCGGCGCCAAGCGCTCGACCAGCGGATCCTGGACGAGGCCGTCGAGCTCGCCGAGCGGGTGCTGCAGCCGGAGGACCGCGCGCTCGTGCTCGCCGCGGACGGGTGGCACCCCGGGGTCATCGGGATCGTGGCGTCGCGGCTGGTGGAGCGCTACGGGCGTCCCACCTTCCTCATCGGCTGGGACGAGGGGGCTGAGACGGGGCGGGGATCCGGTCGGAGCATCGTGGGCTTCGACCTGCACGCGGCGCTGGAGCGCGTGGGGGTCCACCTCGAGAAGTACGGCGGCCACACGATGGCGGCGGGGCTCACGCTGCGCCGGGAGCGCTACGAGGACTTCCGTGTTGCGTTTCTCGGGGTGGCGCGCGAGCTTCTCGGCCCCGACGATCTCGTCCCCGCCCAGCGCGTCGACCTGGAGCTGCCCTTGGGCCTCGTCTCAGAGGAGCTGGAGAAGTTGATCCGCTACTTGGAGCCGTGCGGTCCCGGTAACCCGGCGCCGGTGTTCGGCGTGCGGCGGGCGCGGGCGGTGGGCGCACGCCGCGTCGGGACGAATCACTTACGCTTCACGCTCGACGACGAATCCGGCGTGCTGCCCGCGATCGCCTTCCGGTGGGCCGACGCGATCCCCGAGCACTGGCTCGCCGAGCGACTCGATGTCGCGTTCCGACTGGAGCGCGACGAGTGGCAGGGGCGCACGACGCTACAGGCTCGCGTCGCGAGCATCGCCCCCGCCGAATGACCGCGCCACCCGGCGCGTGGGGCAGCCGAGCGGCCCGGGGACGAGGGAGCGCCATGATTCGCATCATCGCGGGCGAGTTCCGGAGCCGGCACCTGAAGACCCCAGCGTCGGACCGGGTGCGGCCCACCGCCGATCGGGTGCGTGAGGCCTGGTTCTCGATCCTCGAGCGCGCGGTCCGCCATGCGCGCGTCTTGGACTTGTTTGCCGGCTCCGGGGCGCTCGGCCTCGAAGCGCTGTCCCGCGGCGCCGTCAGTGCCGACTTCGTGGAGGTGCACCGCCTGGCCCTCGCCGCGCTGAAAGCCAACGTCACCGCCCTGAAGGTCGCGGACCGCGCCGTGATCCACCGTGCGGACGCGCTCAAGTTCGCCGAGACGTTGCGTCCCGGTCAGTACGACGTCGCCTTCGCCGATCCGCCGTACGAGGGCGACCAGGCGGCGCGCCTCGTCGCGCTGTTCCGGGTCACGCCGTTCGCCCGCGTCTTCTCGATCGAGCATGCCGCGGACCGTCCCATCCCGGGCGACGACACCCGGCGCTACGGCGACACGGCGGTCACCTTCATCTACGCGCCGTGACACCCGTCGCCGTCTACCCCGGCTCGTTCGACCCCATCACCAAGGGGCACGAAGACCTGATCCGCCGCGCCTTGAGCTTCGCCGACACGGTCGTCGTGGCCGTGGCCGTGAACAGCAGGAAGCAGCCCCTGTTCACGCCCGCAGAGCGGGTGAGCCTGATCCGCCAAGCGGTCACCGATCCGCGGGTAGAGGTCCGTTCTTTCGACGGCCTGCTCGCGGACTTCGTGCGCGCCGCGGGCGCGACGTTGATCGTGCGCGGCCTGCGGGCCGTCTCGGACTTCGAGTACGAGTTCCAGATGGCGCTCATGAACCGTAATCTGGCTCCCGGTGTCGAGACGGTCTTCTTGGTCCCGGCCTTCGACTTGACCTACGTGAGTTCGAGTCTTGTGCGCGAAGTGGCGCGATTCGGGGCCGACGTCTCGCGGCTCGTTCATCCCGCGGTCGCGCAGGCCCTCAAGCAGAAGTTCGGCAAGTGAGGTTCCGGGACACGGTGTACGAGCGGGCGCGTCGCGCCCAGCGCCGGATTGTCCTCCCCGAGGGATCGGACGCGCGCGTGCGCGCCGCCGCGGCGCGCCTCGAGGCCTTGGGGCTCGGCCGTGTGCAATTGCTTGAGCCCGGCGCGCTCCTCGCCCCGCCCCCCGACGCCATTCGCCTGCTCCGCAGCCGTCGCCCGGAGCGATTCCCCGACGACCCGGCGGCGCGGGCGGCGCTCGGCCATCCGCTCACGTTCGGCGCCGCCCTCGTGGCCCTGGGGCACGCCGACGTGATGGTCGGCGGTGCCACGTTCCCGTCGAGCGACACGATCCGCGCGGCACTCTGGACCGTGGGCACCGCTCCGGGCATCACGACCGTGAGCGGGGCGTTCTACATGGTGCGGGGCGACACCGTGCTCACGTTCACCGATTGCGCCGTCGTGCCCGAGCCCACTCCTGAGCAGCTCGCCGACGCCGCGCTCGCCGCCGCCGGCGACCGGCGGCGCATTGTCGGCGATGAGCCGGTCGTGGCCTTCCTGTCCTATTCGACCAAGGGCAGTGCCGCGGGACCGCGCGTGGACCGGGTGCGGCGCGCGCTCGAGATCCTCGATCGGCGCCGGCCCGACTTCCGCTGCGATGGCGAGCTCCAGACCGACGCCGCCCTGGTCCCGGACGTGGCTGCGCGCAAAGCGCCGGGGTCGGCCGTGCGGGGCGAAGCCAACATCCTCGTCTTTCCCGATCTTGACAGCGGAAACATCGCCTACAAGCTGGTGCAGCGCCTGGGCGGCTGGGAGGCAATCGGCCCGATCCTCCAGGGGCTGGCGCGCCCGGTGGCCGACCTGTCGCGCGGTGCCACCGTCGATGATATTGTGGACACTGCAGCGGTTGCGGTCCTTCAAGCCGGGGAGCCCACATGAGCTTCAGTCTCACCAAGGACAAGCGCGGGGTGGTGGTAGTGGGCGTGGACGGGCAGTTGATCGTCGGCAACCGTCAGGATCTGAAGCAGAAGGTGCTCGACGCGCTCGAGGGCGGCGGCCGGAAGTTCGTGATCGACTTCACCAAGACCGGCTACATCGATTCCTCCGGCCTCGGTGTCCTCGTGTCGCTCTCCAAGAAGATCCGTGAGCAGGGCGGGGACCTGCGCCTCTGTGGCTTGAACGAGGACCTGCAGACCCTGTTCGAGCTGACCAAGCTGGACACGCTCTTCGCGATCGCGAAGACCCCCGCGGAGGCGCTCGCCGCTTTCTAGCCCGTGGCTACTCCGCTGCACCTCAATGTCCGCCGTTCGCCGGCGGGAGGTGAGACCGAGATCGAGCTGTCGCTCAACGTGCCGAGCGACTTGGAGTACGTCGGCCCAGCGGTCGAGATGCTTGCGGAGCAGCTGCCCCGGGGTCCCCTGTCGCCGCGCCGCATCCGGTTCAACTTCCGCACCGCGCTCGCCGAGGCGCTCGCCAACGCCATCGCCTACGGCAACCATCATGATCCCGCCCGCCTGGTCCGCATCCTCGTCGAGATCTCGTCCGACGCGGTTCGCCTACATGTGACGGACGAGGGGGGCGGCTTCGACCCGCTGGGCGTTCCCGATCCCACGCTCCCCGAGCGCCTGGAACGCGAGGACGGCCGAGGGCTGTTCGTGCTGCGGAGCCTCGTGGATCATGTGGCCTTCAACGAAAAGGGGAACTCGGTGTGCCTGACGCTTCGGGCGGGCTGACCGGGGAGCGGCTCGAGCGCCTGCTCCCGGCCCTCGAGCGGCTGGCCGGTGCCCGGCTGCGCGTGTGGCAGGCGGTCGGGGACACGGTGCAGCGGGTGGGGGCTGGCGCCGACCCGGGGACGTGGACGCCGCCGCTCGATGGCGCTCAGGACGGGCACCGGATCGCGACGCCGGAGGGGTCGGCCTGGCTCGAGCCGGTACGTGAGGCCCTCGGCGTGTGGCTCGAGGTCGCGGAGCCAGGGCTCGGGAAGCAGAACGCCGCCCCGTCACCCCAGGCCCTGGCCGAGATCGTCGGCGCCGTGCTCGGCGCCGAGCACGATGCCGCGCAGGTCGCGGCGGAGCTGTCCGAACGCTACGAGGAGATCGACCTGATCTATACGATCAGCGAGATCCTCGGCCACACGATCCGGCTCGACGAGGCGGCGGAGCGGATCCTGCGCGAGGTGTCGACGGTCGTGGGCGCGGGCCGCGCCACCCTCCTCGTCCACGATCCCGAGCAGCAGGTGCTCCGCATCGCGGCGTCGCGTGGCACGAAGCCGGAGGGCGAGCCGATCGAAGTCGACGATCCCTGCTCCGTCGCGGCCCGCGTGTTCCGCGAGATGCGGATCGTGAGCTACGACCCCACCGATCCCAAGGCCGTGAACCCCGGGTGTCCCGAGGGCCGGAACTACCGCGGCAAGGCGTTTCTCTCGGTGCCGGTGCTGTATGCCGCGCCCGGGCAGCGCGGCAAGCCGATCGGCGTGATCAACCTGACCGACCGCGTGGGGCAGGACGCCTTCACCGCGGGGGATCGCAAGCTCGTCGCGGCGATCGCCAACCAGATCGGCGCCGCGCTCGAGAACGCGCGGCTCGTGGAGCGCGACCTCTCCCAGCAGAAAGTCCGCCACGAGCTCGAGCTGGCGCGCGACCTCCAGCTCCGGCTCTTGCCCTCGCCGCTCGTCCTGGCCGCGCGGCTCGACGTGGCGGCGCGCTGCCGCCAGGCCGAGTCGGTCGGCGGAGACTTCTACAACCTCCTGAACCTCCATGGCGACAAGATCGGCGTCATGATCGGCGACGTCACGAGCCACGGCTTCGGGGCGGCCCTGATCATGGCGCTCGTCATGGCGGCCTCGGGTATCCACGCCGAATCGGCCGACACGCCAACCGAGGTGCTGCGCCGCATCGAGCAGTCCCTCACCGAGGAGCTCGAGCGCACCGAGATGTTCCTCACGGTGTTCTACGCCGTCCTCAATCCCGGCGCGGGACGGATCACCTTCGCCAACGCCGGCCATCCCCATGCCTTTCTCGTGTCGGCGCGCACGGGCGAGGCGGTGCGGCTCCAGGCCACCCGCCCACCCTTGGGCGCGGCGACCGCGCCGGGGACGGATGGCGTGCAGCCCTGGCGGCGGCGCGAGGCCATTCTCTGCCTCTTCACCGACGGGGTCACCGAGGCGCTCGGCGGGCGAGGTGAGCGCTTCGGGGAAGAGCGGGTCCTCGGACACGTGGCGCGGCTCAAGGACCGTCCGGCGCGTGAGATCCTCGAGTCGGTGCATGCCGACCTGGCGGGCTTCACCGGCGGCGCGCCTGCCACCGACGACCGCACCGTGGTGATCCTCAAGGCGTGAGCCCCGCTCGGCGGCTCGGCCAGCATTTCCTCACCGATCGGAACCTGCTCAGGCGCATCGTCGACGCGCTCGAGCCCGCGCCGGGCGACGTGGTGCTCGAGATCGGGCCGGGGAAGGGGAGCCTCACCGCCGAGCTCGTGGCCCGCGGGGTCCGGGTGGTGGCGATCGAGAAGGACGAGCGACTCGCGGCCGCGCTCGCTGGCAAGAGCGTGGGCGGAGTGCCCCCGGGCTCCTTCCGGGTCGTCACCGGCGATGCGTTGGCGCTCGACTGGCACGCGCTCGTCGCGGAAGGCATGGTGACGAGTCCCGCCGCCCGCGTCCCGCCGTTCAAGGTCATTGGCAACATTCCCTACGCGATCACGACCCCCCTGATTGCCACGGCCCTCGTGCCACCGCTTCCCACCCGCATCGTGTTGCTGGTGCAGCACGAGGTGGCCGACCGCCTCGCGGCAGCGCCGGGATCGAAGATCTATGGAGCGCTGTCGGTCGGCGTTCAGGCGGTGTGCCGGGTGGAGAAGCTCTTCACGGTGCGCGCGGGCGCGTTCTCGCCGCCCCCCACGGTCCAGAGCGCGGTGGTGCGCCTCACGCCGCGCGCGGCGCCGTTGATTCAATCCGCCGAGCTGGCGCCGTTTCGCGTCTTTGTGACCGCCTGCTTCTCCCGTCGCCGCAAGCAGCTCCGCAACGTGCTCGTCGCGGCAACGCGACAACCCAGCGAGCGCGTGGTGGAGGGCATTCGCGCCCTGGGGCTCGATCCCACGGCACGGCCTGAGACGCTCGCGCCCGAAACGTTCGTGCGGCTCTTGCGTTGGAGCGCCCGATTGTGAAACCGTTCAGGACCGTTTCCGTCGGGTACGTGCAATCCGTGAGGCGGGACAGCGGACTCCCCAGGAACGGCTCGATCTCGTTCGGTCGGAGGCCACGTGGCAGGGCAGGGATCTGCGGGAAACGTCATTGCGGCGCTCTGTAGCTTCCTCGTGCCCGGCCTCGGGCAGTTGCTGCAAGGGCGCCTGCTCATCGCCGTGATTCAATTCGTCTTGGCGTGCGTGCTTTGGTTCTTCCTGCTTGGTTGGGTCATCCATCTCTGGTCCATCTTGGACGCGGCGTTGTGGAAGCCCAAGCCGCAGCCAGCCTCCTAGTGTCGAGGGGCCGCTCGTGCGCGTGACGGGGGCGGACAATTGAGGGACCTGAAACAGGGTCACGATCTTGCACGACCCGAGCCGAATTGCTAGGATTGCTGAGGAAAGTGAAAAGATTCACAAGCAATTCGCACAACGGCTTAGGACTCCACAGGACGGCTCACCGAACCGGGTCGCGACGTCACCATCATGCGGAAGATTTCCCAGAGCACGGTGCGGCGGCTCTCGCTCTACCTCCGATTCCTCGAGCAGTTCGCCGCGGTAGGGCAGACGACGATCTCTTCCGCCGAGCTGGCCCGGCGCGGCGGCACGACCTCTGCGCAGGTGCGCAAGGACCTTTCCTTCTTCGGCTCGTTCGGCAAGCGCGGCCTCGGCTATTCGGTCCCGGAGCTCGCCGCCAAGATCCGCGACATCCTCGGCTTGAAGCGCACCTACCGTGTGGTGCTCGTCGGTGCGGGACGCATCGGCAGTGCGCTGGTCCAGTACCCCGGGTTCCGCGAGCGCGGCTTTCACGTCACCACGATCTACGATAAAGACCCAAAGAAAATCGGCTCTCGTTGGAACGGCCTCGTGGTGCGCGACGTCCGCCACATCGACGCCGACTTGGCGAAAGAGTCGACCGACATCGCGATCGTCGTGACCCCAGCCGACGCCGCGCAAGACATCGTGGATCGGCTGGTCGAGGCCGGGGTGAAGGCGATCCTCAACTTCGCCCCGGTGCGACTCCGCGTGCCAGCCGACGTGGTGGTGCGGTCGGTCAACATGGCCCTCGAGCTTGAGACACTGAGCTTCGCACTGGCCAATCGCTGACGAGCTGCGAACCCGCTCGACGGACCATCCTCTCCAACCGATCCAACCGAAGTTCGCAGGGCTATCTTACTCGGTGATGCCGCAGGAACCCTCGGGACGGCTCATGTGGCTGCGCCGTGTGCTCGCGCCGGCGGTCGCCGGCCTCCGGACCTATTGGGGAACGGCCGTGCTGCTCATGGCGGCCGCGGCGGCAGCGCTCGCCGCCCTCTTGCCGGTCACATCGCTCATCGCACCCGGTGACGCCGGCCTCGCGCCGCGCCTCGGCCTCGCACCGTGGCGAGGCGGGAGTCTCGGGATCCACTGGACCTCGTTCGCGTGGGATCCGACGGCTACTCGACAGGCCGCGCTCGTGATGGTGTTTCGCCTGCTCCTGTACGTGGCGGCAGCAGTCCTCGCCGTCGCCGGCCTGACGATTGTCTCCCTGTCCGCCGCCCGCGCGGCGCTCCGGGCACCCGAGATCCGGGTGCATCGCGCCGTGGGCGCATCTCGGCGAGACGTGCTCGCGGCCGGCATGCTCGAAAGCGTGGCGATCGCTGCGGGCGCGCTCCTCGTCGGTGGCGGGCTGGGACTCGTGGCCGCCCGACTGGCCGCTGCGGCGTGGCCGGGTGCCGTGGGGCCAGCCCACCCGTGGGCCAATGTCGCGGCAGTCGTCGCCGCACTCGGCGGAATCGTCGTCGGTGCGATACTCCCGCTCGCCCTGCCCCCACGAAGCGCGCCGCTCACCCCATCCAATGCGAAACCGCTAGAGCTGTTCGTGCCGGCGCTCCAGCTCGGGCTCAGCCTCACGGTGTTGACGGCCGCCGCGCTGCTCGAGCGCCAAGCTGGACGCCTGACCGCGCTCGGCGCCGGGATACCATCGTCGGGCGAGGTGCTCGAGCTCATCGCGCCGGAGTCGCCACCGAGAGAGCGTGCGCTGCGGTATGCCGCGCTGCTGCGCCGCCTGCGCGCCCGGGCTTCGTTCGACGCCGCGAGTCTAACGAGCCCCGGCACCCTCGTCGGACTTGGGGTGATCGATTTCGCTCCCACCGACTGTGGGAACTGTCGACAGGGCGGACTCGCGCTGGAAATCCATCCCGTCGCGGTCACGCATCACTTCGTGAGCGCGGACACATTTCGGGTCTTGGGGCTTGCATTGGTCGCCGGTCGCGGGATCACCAACGCGGATGGATGGGATGCGGACCACGTCGCGGTCGTGAACCAATCCCTGGCGGCGCGGCACTTCGAGCGGGGGGCCGCGGTCGGGAGGCGGATCCTCGTCGGTGGCGCGGACGCAGAGTGGTACAAAGTGGTCGGCATTGTCCGCGATCAACGACCCACGGGCTTTGGCGGCGGCCTCGAGCCGCCCGAGGCGGTGTATTTGAGCGCGCTCCAGCATCCGGCGCCCTCCGTCGATCTCCTCGTTCGTGCACCAGCGGATTCGGCAACCGTGGCTGCGATCGAGCACGATGTGCGAGGGTCGCTTGGGAGCGGCACGCGGATCCGCCGAGTAAGCGGAGCCGTGCTCGCCGCGGCCGAGACGGCGCCCTTGCGGTGGTTCGGGGGCATGTTTGCGATGGAGGGCTGGGTTCTCCTGACAAGCGCCACGCTCGGCACCTTCGTCATGATGCGACTCTGGGTCATCTCACGGCTGTACGAGCTGGGCCTGCGGCGGGCGGTGGGCGCACGCCGGCGCAACGTGTTCGGCTTCGTCATGTCGCGGGCGGCGAGCGTCGCTATCGGTGGCGTGGCGATCGGGCTGTGGCTCGGGCTCGTCGTATGGGGAACCCTGTCGACGATCGTGGCCGGCCTCCCGCCCTGGGATCTGGGCGCGGCGCTGCGCATCGCGCCTCTGCTGATGGGCGCGGCGCTCGCTGGTGCGTGGCTACCCGCGTGGCAGGCGGCGCGCACGGCGCCGGTGGGACTGCTGCGGCATGAGGGTTAAGGTCCGCCCGACCGCATAGTGCGCGGCGGACCGATTCGGGGTGCCGCCATCGGTGCGTCGCTTGCGGCCGCGTCCGGATCGGTGATCGACCCCGGCCCGCCGCTTCCCTAGGTTTCTTGCTGTGCGCCTCGCCGACCTCGTCCAGACCTCGCGCCGCGTTGCCGATCGCCTTTCTCTCGGGCGCCCCGCGGCAGAGGCGGATCGGGGTGGGCTATACGGCCCTCGCCGGGGCACGCCCCGCACATGCCGCCGACGCACCCACGCTCGAACTCGCCCAGGTGGACGCGACGCTCGAGCGCGTTGCACACGCTACGGGGAAGGGCTCCGCCCGGGCGAAGGCAGAGTCGCTGCGCGACCTGTTCGCGCACGCGACCCGGGAGGAACAGGACTTCCTGTTCCGCCTCCTGATCGGCGAGCTGCGCCAAGGAGCGCTCGAGGGACTCATGACCGAAGCGGCGGCGCGGGCAGCGGGCCTCGACCCTGCCCGCGTCCGCCACGCCGCGATGGTCGCCGGAGATCTCCCGGGCATTGCCCGTGCCGCCATCGTGGAGGGGGCCGCGGGGCTTGCGCGCTTCCAGGTCGAGCTGTTCCGACCGATCCAGCCCATGCTCGCGCAGTCGGCGGACGACGTGGTCGAGGCGCTGAGCCAGCTCGGGGAGGCCGCGCTCGAGTACAAACTCGACGGTGCTCGCATCCAAGTGCACAAGGCCGGCGACGACGTGCGGGTCTTCTCGCGCCAGCTGAACGACGTCACCGTCGCGGTCCCGGAGGTCGTGGCCGCCGCACGCCGGCTGCCGTTGCGCGAGGTGATACTCGACGGCGAGGCCATCACCCTCGGGCCCACCGGCGCGCCGCTGCCATTCCAGGTGACGATGCGCCGCTTCGGCCGCAAGCTCGACGTCGACCGGCTCAAGGCCGAGCTGCCGCTCGCGGCGTTCTTCTTCGATGTCCTCTATGCGGACGGCTCACCGCTTTTGGACACGCCATACCTGGAGCGTTTTGCGAGGCTCGCCGCCGCGGTCCCAGCCGCAGAGCGGGTCCCCCGGATGGTGACCGCGGACCCGCGGGAGGCGGCCGAGTTCTTCCAGCGGGCGCTCGCTGCGGGCCACGAGGGGTTGATGGCCAAGGCGCTCGGTGCACCATACGAGGCGGGCGCGCGCGGTGGCGCCTGGCTCAAGGTGAAGCCGGTCCAGACGCTCGATTTGGTGGTGCTCGCTGCCGAGTGGGGTCACGGGCGCCGCCGCGGCTGGCTCTCGAACCTCCATCTCGGCGCGCGTGATCCCGACGCGGGTGGGTTCGTCATGCTCGGCAAGACTTTCAAGGGCATGACCGACGAGATGCTCGCCTGGCAGACCACGAAGCTGCTCGAACTCGAGACCCGGCGCGACGAGCACACGGTGTATGTGCGCCCCGAGCTCGTCGTCGAAGTCGCCTTTAATGACATTCAGGCGAGCCCGCAGTATCCGGGAGGCCTGGCGCTGCGGTTCGCCCGGGTCAAGCGTTATCGCCCGGACAAAGGGCCCGACCTCGCCGATACGATCGGCACGGTGCGTGACTTGCACCGACGCGCTGGGGGTGAAGGGTAATCCCGTCTCGGCCCATCACAGCGCCCCGCGCGGCGCGCCTCGGTTAGATTGCCTCGCTATGGCCCGCGTTCACGTGACTTCGGAAATCGGCCCGCTCCGGGCCGTGCTGGTCCACACCCCCGGCCGCGAGCTGGTCGCCGTCACGCCGGGGAACCGCGAAGACTACCTGTACGACGACATCATCGACCTGGAGCTTGCGGAGCGCGAGCACCGCCGCTTCGTCGCAGTGCTCGAGCGCTTCGCGCAGGTGTACGAGGTGCGCACGCTCCTGACCGAGCTCGTGGCGCGGCCCGACGTGCGCGAGCTCTTGGTGACGCGCGCGCTCGAGGTCGTGCCTTCGGACGCGCTCGCGAAGCAGCTCGCCGCCCTCACCCCTGAGGCGCTCGTCGGGCTCATGATCGAGGGAGCGCTTGAGGAGGCGGGGCCGATCGCTCGCGCCCTGAACGAGACGGGCTACGCCCTCCCGCCGCTCCCAAACCTGTTCTTCACGCGCGATGTAGGAATCGTGATCGGGGAGCACTCGATCATCGGCTCGATGCGCCACGGCGTGCGCTGGACCGAGGAGTTGCTGGTGAAGGCGCTGTTCCGCTATCACCCCTGTCTCGAGAACGCCGGGATCTTGTATGACGGCTCCGAGGAGAAGCGCAACAACTACACGCTCGAAGGTGGCGACGTGCATCCGTTGCGCCCCGATCTCCTGCTGCTCGGCTTCAGCGAGCGTTCGAGCCCGGCGGCCTTGGACCATCTGTGCGACTTGGCCTTCGAGCATTGCGGCGTGAAGGACGCGATCGTCGTGGTGATGCCGAACGAGCGCACCGCGATCCATCTCGACATGATCTTCACCCAGCTCGATCGCGAGTTGTGCGGCATTTACCCGCCGCACTTCGTGGGGCCGGAGCGCTTGGCGGTGCTGCACCGGCGTAAGAAGTCGAAGGGGATGAAAGAGATGCCCAACTTTTTCGCGGCGCTACAGGCCGTCGATCATCCACTCGAGCCGGTGTTCTGCGGCGGCACCGACCGCTCGGTCCAGGAGCGCGAGCAGTGGTCCTCGGCCTGCAACTTCGTGGCCGTGCGCCCTGGCGTGGCCCTCACCTACGCGCGCAACGAGGCGACGCTCAAGGAGCTCGCGCATGCCGGGTTCAAGACGGTATCCGCCGCCGCGCTCTTGGCGGGTGAAGAAGCGCTCGCCGACGGGGAGCGGGCGGTGATCACGATGGAGGGGAGCGAGCTGGTCCGGGGCGGCGGTGGCCCGCGCTGCATGACGCTGCCGTTGCGCCGGGATGACCTGTAGCGGCGCTCCGGATGCGCCGGGCGCTCCGGGCGCGCTCCCGCTCTCCTCGGTCCCCGCGCTTCCCCCGCTCCCGCTCGAGCGGTGCCGCTTTGCGGTGGTGGATGTGGAGACGAGCGGCGTGCGGTTCGAGCGCGGTGGTCGCATCGTGGAGCTCGCCGTCGCGATCCTCGAAGGCGGCACGATCCATCTCGCCTGGCACGCGCTCGTCGACCCCGGAAAGGCGCTTCCGCCCTTTGTGACCCGGCTCACCGGGATCACGGACGGTCTTCTCGCCGGACGCCCGGGCTTCGCGGACGTGGCGCCGGCCCTGGCCCGCGCGCTCGAGGCGGGGGTGTTCGTCGCCCACAACGCCCGGTTCGACTGGCGGTTCCTGGCGGCCGAGTGTGCGCTCGCTGGCGTGCCCGCGCCCGAGGGGACGCCGCTCTGCACGGTGCGCCTCACGCGGCGCCTCGTGCCGGAGCTCCGGCACCGGAGCCTCGACGACGTGGCGCGCTTCTTCGAGATCGCCAATCCGGCGCGCCACCGTGCCTTCGGCGACGCCCTCGCCACCGCTGGGGTGCTGCGGGGGCTGCTGCTCCGCGCCCGCGAGCGCGGCGTCACGACCCTGGAGGAGTTGGTGGACCTGCACACGCGCCCACGCCACCGGCCGCCCCGCCAGGCTGGCCCGGCCCACAGCGCCCCGAGTCTCACGAGCCCCGAGCTCATGGGCTGATGGCGCACACCACCTTCCAGGTCGGCCGGCTGCGCTGCCACGCCCTCGAAGCCGGCACCCAGCGCCTGGACGGCGGGGCGATGTTCGGCGTCGTACCGAAGCCGTTATGGGAGCGGCGCATCCCGGCCGACGCCCGGAACCGTATCCCGCTCGCCCTGCGCTGTCTCCTAGTCGAGCACGACGACGGCCTGGTCTTGATCGACACGGGGATCGGCAACAAGGAAGACGCCAAGTTTAATGACATCTACGGCGTCGACAACGCGGGGCAGGGCGGCCGCACCCGCTTGGAGGACGCGCTCGCGGAGCTGGGCCACGCTCCGGCGGACGTGCGCTGGGTGATCGACACGCACCTCCATTTCGATCATGCCGGTGGCAACACCTACCGCAACGAGGGGGGCGAGGTGAGGCCGACCTTTCCCGCGGCCCGCTACGTGGTCCAGCGGGGCGAGCTCGAGTTCGCGCGGCACCCGAACGAGCGCACCGCGGCGAGCTACTTCGCGCCCAATTTCGAGCCCGTCTCCTTCACGCTCGTCGACGGCGTGGCGGAGCCCCTCGCCGGCATCCACTGTCTGCCGACCCCGGGGCACGTCCCCTACCACCAGTCGATTCTGGTCGAGAGTGCGGGCGAGCGGCTGTGCTTTTTGGCGGACCTGGTGCCCACGGTGGCCCATCTGCCCTTGCCCTGGATCATGGGCTACGATCTGGAGCCACTCGTGACGCTCGAGACGAAGCGGCGGGTGTATGCGCGCGCCGAGGCGGAGGGGTGGCGCTTGATGTTCGAGCACGATCCCGCGACGGTCGCGGGTCGGTTGGGGCGTGTGGGCAAGGGGTTCGGGCTTGTGGACCCTCTTCTGGCCGGCTAACTTAGCGCGGACAATACGGCAAGCGGGCGCCGCGTGCGCCGCGAGCGCCTCACCCGCATTGCCTCTCCACGCTGGTGGTGGAGAGTGCTCCAGGGTTCCGAGTCGTGGACTGACCCCCGCCCGGCGATCGGGTTGGGGGCGAGGTCGGGCGGATTCCGGGACTGGAATCCGCTTTTGCTTTCTTCAGCGGAGGAGACCGACACCTGGCGATCGAAAGCACCAACAACAAGGCGCCGCGCATCCGGGTGAACCGGCAGATCCGGATCAGTCCGATCCGGGTGATTGCGCCGGACGGAGCGCAGCTGGGCGTGATGACCGTCGACGAAGCGATCGCGGCAGCCCAAGAGCGGGGCCTCGACCTGGTCGAGGTGGCGCCGCTCGCGCGACCCCCGGTCGCGAAGATCATGGACTACGGGAAGTTCAAGTTCGAGCAGGCGAAGGCCGCGCGGGCGGCCAAGAAAAAGCAGCACGTCATCCATCTGAAGGAAGTGAAGTACCGCCCGGGGATCGACGATCACGACTTCGCGTTCAAGACCCGCCATGCCCGGGAGTTCCTGCAGGACGGCAACAAGGTGAAGGTGACCATGATGTACCGGGGCCGCCAGATGGCCCATATCGACCTCGGCCGCCTGGTGCTGGACCGGGTCGCGAACGAGCTCAAGGACGTGGCCAAGATCGAGCAGGACCCGAAGCTCGAGGGTCGCAACATGTCGATGGTGTTGGCCCCGAAATGACCTAACGCCCCGCACCGCCCCGGGGAGGACCAGATGCCGAAACAGAAATCGAAGCGTGCGCTCCGCAAGCGGGTCCGGCTCACGGGGAGGGGCCGCCTGCGCCGCTACCACGCGTACAAGAGCCACATCCTCACGAAGAAGTCACCCAAGCGGAAGCGCCACCTGCGCAAGGCCACGCTGGTCGCGCACGCCGATGAGCGCCGCCTCAAGCGCCTGCTGATGGCGTAAGGAGCGATTCCATGCCCCGCGTCAAAAGCAACGTTGCGCGCCTGAAGCGCAAGAACAAGATCATGAAGCTCGCCAAGGGGTACTGGGGCGGGCGCAGCAAGCTCTGGAAGGCGGCGAAGGAGTCGGTCGAGCGGGCGCAGAAATACGCCTACCGCGACCGCCGCCGCAAGAAGGGCGACTTCCGGCGGCTCTGGATCACGCGCATCAACGCCGCCGCCCGGTTGCACGCGCTGTCCTACAGCCGCCTCATGAACGGGCTCAAGAAGGCCGGGGTCGAGATCAACCGCAAGGTGCTCGCCGATCTCGCCGTGCGCGACCCGGTCGCGTTCGGGGAGCTGGCGGAGGTCGCCAAGCAGGCGCTCTGACCATGCGCGACCTCCTGGCAGCCCTCGCCGAGCTGCGGGAGCGTCTGCAGGACATTCCGCAGGCCGACGAGCGCCGGCTCGCCGAGCTCAAGACCGAGCTCCTGGGGCGTAAATCGGGCGCCCTCACCGCGATTCTCGCCCAACTACCCGGGCTCGAGGCGGCCCAGAAGAAGGCCGTCGGGGCCGAGGGGAACGCCCTGAAGCGCGAGCTCGAGGCAGCCCTCGCGAGCCGCGAAGCCGAACTCGTGCGGGGCGCGGCCGGCGTGACGGACGTCGATCTGACCATGCCTGGCCGCGCGGCGTGGCAGGGTGGGTTCCACCTGGTCACGCAGGTCGTGGACGAGATCTGCGACATCTTCAAGGAGCTCGGCTTCACGCGCGCCGTCGGCCCCGAAGTCGAGACCGAGCGCAACAATTTCTTCGCGCTCAACTTCCCCAAGGACCACCCGGCGCTCGACGCTCAGGATTCCTTTTACGTCGGCGACGGCCTCGTGCTCCGCACCCACACCTCGCCGGTGCAGATCCGCACACTCGAGCGCTACCCGCCGCCGATTCGCGTCGTGATTCCGGGCCAGGCGTACCGGCGCGACCCGTTCGACGCTTCGCACGCCCCGGTGTTCGAGCAGATCGAGGGGCTCGCGGTCGATCAGGGCATCAGCTTCGTCGACTTCAAGGCCACGCTCGCCGCCTTCGCCCGGCGCTTCTTCACGGCCGACACGCGGGTGCGGTTCCGGCCGTCGTTCTTCCCGTTCACCGAGCCCTCGGCCGAGATGGACGTGCAGTGTCAGATCTGCCAGGGCGTCGGGTGTCCCACCTGCAAACAGACCGGGTGGATGGAGATCCTCGGGTCCGGCATGGTGCATCCGGCCGTGCTCGAGAACACGGGCGTCGACAGCGAGCGCTTTACGGGCTTCGCCTGGGGCATGGGCCCGGCGCGCATCGCCATGACGCGACACGGCATCCCCGACATCCGGCTCCTGTACGAAGCCGACGTGCGCTTCCTCGCGCAGTTCGCGGGAGGGGTGCGGTGATCGTCTCACGCCGCTGGCTCGAGGCGCTCGTCGGCCAGCCGCTCGATGCGCGCGACGTGGCCGAGCGCCTGACGACGCACGTGGCGGCGGTCGACGCGGTGATCGCGCGCCACCAGGATTTGGGCGACATCCTGATCGGCCGGGTGCTCGCCGTGAAGAAGCATCCCAACGCCGATCGCCTGTCGCTCTGCGTCGTCGAGGCTGGGGCGGGTCCCGTGGAGGTCGTGTGCGGCGCGCCCAACGTCGCGGCGGGCAAGACCTATCCCTACGCACCGGTGGGCGCCGTGCTCCCCGGCGGCGGGAAGCTCGAGCGGCGCGCGATCCGCGGTGTCGAGTCGAACGGCATGCTGTGCTCGGCGAAGGAGCTGGGACTGGGTGAGGATCAGGCCGGCATCCTGGAGCTCGACACCACGGCGGTGCCCGGGACCCGGTTCGTGGACGCCGTCGCCGTTGCGGATCACCAGATCGTGATCGACGTGCCGGCGAACCGCCCCGATCTACTGTGCCACAAGGGGGTGGCGCGCGAACTCGGGGCGCTCGTCGGGGCGCCCGTGAAGCTGCCGCCAGTCCCCTCGTCACGCGGCCTGTTCCTGCCGCCGTTCACGCGCGAGCGCACCGCGGGCGTGGTCGACGGCGTGCGCGTGCAGCTCGACGACCCCGAGGGGGCGCCGCGCTATATGATCGCGGTGATCCGCGGTGTGCGCGTGGGGCAGAGCCCCGCCTGGCTCGCCGACCGCCTCAGCGCCGTGGGCCAGCGGCCGATCAACAACGTCGTCGACGCGACCAACTACGTCCTGTTCGAGCTGAACCAGCCGCTGCACGCGTTCGATCTGGCCCAGCTCGCCGGACCAGCCGTGATCGTGCGGCGTGCCGCGCCGGGGGAGCAGATCGTCACGCTCGACGGCGTGACCCGCACCTTGACGCCCGACATGACGGCCATCTGCGATGCGCGCCACCCCACGATCGTGGCCGGGGTGATGGGCAGCGCCGGCTCCGAGGTGAGCGCCGCCACGACCGACCTCGTGCTCGAATGCGCCTACTTCCAGCCCCCGCGGATCCGGCGCACCCGGCGCGCGCTCGGGCTCGCGAGCGAGTCGAGCTACCGCTTCGAGCGCGGCATCGACATGCTCGGCATGCCGGACGCGCTGCGACGCGCGATCGAGCTGATTGTGGCGGTGGCGGGTGGGGCGCTGCGCGAGCCCCCGCTCGACTTATGGCCCGAGCCGCGCGCCGAGACGACGCTGTTCCTGCGCCCCGAGCGGGTGGACGCGCTCCTCGGTCTGGCGATGGCGCGCAGCGACGTCGAGCGGCTGCTCACGGCGGTCGGGTTCTTCGTGGCGCCGAAGGAGGCGCGGCTCGCAGTGCAGGTGCCGGGCTGGCGGCCGGACGTGACGCGCGAGGTCGACCTGATCGAGGAAGTCGCGCGCCTGAAGGGCTACGATGCTTTCCCCGACGCGCTCCGCCCCTATCGGCCGAGCGGCGTCCCCGACGCCCCCGAGGAGGTGGCACGGGCCCGGGCACGCGAAGGGCTGGTGCGGGCGGGCATGCTCGAGGCCCGCACCCTGCCGCTCGGGCCTCCGGACGGTCCCGACGCCGTGGCGATTCTCAACCCGCTCGCGGCCGACGAGGCTCACCTGCGGCGCCGGCTCCTCCCGGGCCTGGTGCGGCGGGTCGAGCACAATTGGGCCAATCGGAACCGCGATGTGCGGCTGTTCGAGGTGGGGAGTGTGTTTCGCCGCGGGGGCGGGGCCGGGGCGGCGGCGAGCTCGGTTGAGGAGTGGACGGCGGTCGGCGGCGTCCTCACGGGGGCGCGGCGGCCACCGCATTGGTCGGACGCTGTGAAAGTACCTGATATAGACATATGGGACCTAAAGCACCACTTTGAGTTAGCGCTCGAGCTCGCCAGCCCCGGCGCGACACTCCAGCCCGCGACCGAGGGGGGCCCGGGCTGGGTGGCCGTCGCCGCCGGTGGCGGGATTGTGGGCCAGGCCGGACCGCTCGATGCGGATCGACCGGTGTGGGCCGGGCCGGTGTTCGGCTTCGAGGTGCGGCTGGGGATCATGGAGCGCTCGCCGCTGCGCTACCGCGCCCTGCCGCTGCACCCCCCGGTCGAGCGTGACCTGGCGCTGGTGCTACCGCCGGGTGTGACCGCGGCGCAGGTGGCGGCCGTGCTGCGGCGGGAAGTGGGGCCGTTGCTCGAGCGGCTTGAGGTGTTCGACGAGTACCGGGGCCCCGGCATTCCGGCCGGCCATCGGAGCGTGGCGTGGCATGCGAGCTTCCGCGATCCGGAGCGCACGTTGCGCGAGCGCGACGTCGAGGCATGGCTGGCGCGTGGTGTAGCGGCGCTGGAGGGTGCGTTTGGCGTACGACGGCGAGAGGGCTGATGCGCAGGTAGTCGACCAGCTCGAGACGATTCTCCGTCATGTGGCGGACGAACTGGCGACGTGGCGGGCGCGCGCCCTCAAGGCGGAATCCGAGCTCAAGGAGAGTGGGGCGCGCGGTGGCGGCGCGAGCGCCAAGCCCGATCCCGAGACCCGCGGCCGCGTCCTCGACCTAGAGCAGGAGAACAAGACCTTGCGCCAGCGCGTCGAGGCGGCGCGCCTACGGGTGCACGATCTCCTGTCGCGTCTGACCTTCCTGGAGGAGCAAGCGCGCGAAACCGTCGGCAATGGCGGCGGTCGCGCTGGGGGAGCGTCCGGGCCAGCGGGCACGGCGGGGAGCGCGGCCGGCGGTGGGTCCGGGGCTGGGGGTGGGGGTGCGGGTGGGGGTGGGGGGGGCGCTCGATGAGCACCAAGAAGCATGCGGTCAAGGTGATGATCGGCGGCGAGGAATACACCGTGCGCTCCGATCTCGCGCCCGAGTACACGCGCGAGGTGGCGGCCTACGTCGACCAGGCGCTCAAGAAGGTGTTGTCCCAGGGGCCGATCGTGGAGACGCACAAGGCGGCGATCCTCGCAGCCCTCGACATTACCAACGAGCTGTTCCAGGCGAAGAAGGGTGAGCGCGAGGTCGCGGTGCGGCTCGCGGCCCTAGCGGATGACTTGACCAAGCTGTTGCCGCCCGGCAAGCGCAAGGCGGTCGTCGGGCAACTGTAGGAAGAGTGTCTCGCTCCGCCATCCACGCGGAGCGGTGCTGGAGATAGATCCTATGACGGACTGGCTAGCGAGTCTCTCAGCCCTCGCGGGCGGCAGCGTGACCGCGGGTGCGCTGTTCTACGTGGTGGGACGTCGGCTGGAGCGCCGCGCGGCGGAGTCCGCGGCGCACGCGGCGGCGGCGGAGAGCGAGCGACTGCTCACGGACGCGCGGCAGCGGGTCGTGCTCGCCGCGAAGGAAGAGCTGCTCGAGGCGCGCCAGGCGTTCGAAGAGGAAGCCCAGCGGCGGCGCCACGAGAGCGAGCGGCGTGAGCGGGTGCTGGAACAGCGGGTGAGTGGGCTCGAGGACCGCGCCAAGAGCCTCGAGCAGCGGAGTCGGGGTCTCGACGAGCGCGAGCGCGCCCTTGCTGCTCAGGAAGTCGAGGCGCGCGCCCGGCTCGAGCGCATCGCCGGGCTGACGGCCGAGGACGCGAAGCGGGAGCTATTGCGCGGGCTCGAGGACGAGGCTCGTGCCGAAGCCGCCGCCCTGGGCCGCGAGCTGAAGGAGCAGGCGCGCCGCACCGCCGACAAGGAGGCCAAGCAGATCCTCGCGCTCGCCATCCAGCGCCTCGCCGCCGAGTCCACCGTCGAGACCACGGTCGCGGCGGTTGCCCTCCCCTCCGATGAGATGAAGGGCCGCATCATTGGCCGCGAGGGCCGCAACATCCGCGCCTTCGAGGCCGCGACCGGCGTGGACGTCATCATCGACGACACCCCCGACACCGTGGTCGTCTCGTGCTTCGACCCCGTGCGCCGCGAGGTGGGGCGGCTCGCGCTCGAGCGGCTCATCGCCGACGGGCGGATCCACCCTGGGCGCATCGAGGAACTGGTCGAGAAGGCGCGCGCCGAGGTCGAGGCGTCGATCGTCGAGGCCGGCGAGCAGGCCGTGTACGATACCGGCATCAAAGGGATGCACGCCGAACTCGTGAAACTCGTCGGCCGGATGCGCTACCGTACCTCATACGGGCAGAACATCCTCGAGCACTCGAAGGAAGTCGCCTGGCTCGCCGGCATGATCGCCGCCGAGTTGAAGCTCGACGTCCAACTCGCCAAGCGCGGGGCCCTGCTGCACGACATCGGGAAGGTGCTCACGCACGAGCATGACGGCACCCATGTCCAGATCGGCGTCGACGTCGCCACCAAGTACGGCGAGCATCCCACCGTCATCAACTGCATCGCCGCCCATCACGATGACGTGCCTCACGAGTCGTCGATCAGCGTGATCGTCCAGGCCGCCGACGCCGTCTCGGGCTCGCGCCCCGGGGCGCGGCGCGAGGCGTTCGAGACGTACGTCAAGCGGCTCACGCAGCTCGAGCAGTTGGCGGGGGAGTTCCCCGGCGTGGAGAAGGTGTTCGCCATCCAGGCGGGGCGGGAGGTGCGGGTCGTCGTCACACCCACCACGATCGACGACGGCAAGGCGGGCGAGCTCTCCGAGCAGATCGCCCGCAAGATCGAACGCGACCTCCAGTACCCGGGGCAGATCAAGGTCGTCGTCATCCGCGAGACGCGCGCGGTGGATTTTGCCCGCTAGGCTCATCGACGGCACGGCCGTGGGGCAGGCCATCCGCGCGGCGCTCCAGGGCGAGCTCCGCGCGCTGGCGGCCGCGGGTGTGACCCCCGGCCTCGCCGCCGTGCTCGTGGGCGACAACCCCGCCTCCGCCACCTACGTCCGGATGAAGGGCAAGGCGTGCGAAGAGACGGGGCTCTACCACGAGACGATCCGGCTGCCCGCGAGCACCACGGAGGCCGCGCTCATGGCCGTGCTGGACCGACTGAATGCCGATCCCAAGATCCACGGCATCCTCGTCCAGCTGCCCTTGCCCCAACAGATCGCCGCGCAGCGCGTGCTGCAGCGCGTGGCGCCCGCCAAGGACGTGGACGGCTTTCATCCCGAGAACATCGGCAAAGTGGCGATCGGCGATCCCACGGGCTTCCGCCCGGCGACGCCCTACGGGGTGCAGCAGCTGCTCGTGCGGAGCGGGATCGACACGACCGGGGCGCATGCGGTGATCGTGGGCCGCTCACAGGTCGTGGGCCGTCCGCTCGCGGCTCTGCTGCTCCAGGACGGCCCCGGCGGCAACGCCACGGTCACGGTGTGCCATTCGCGCACCCGCGAGATCAAGTCGATCACCCGGCAGGCCGACATCCTCATCGTCGCCATGGGCAAGCCCCAGTTCGTCACGGGCGATATGATCAAGCCCGGGGCGGTGGTGATCGACGTCGGCACGACCCGGGTGGACGACCCCACGGCGAAGCAGGGGTACCGGCTGGTGGGGGACGTCACCTTCGCCGAAGCGGTCCAGATAGCGAGCGCGATCACCCCGGTGCCGGGGGGCGTAGGTCCGATGACGATCACGATGCTGCTCGTGAACACGGTGCAGGCGGCGCGGCAATGGGCCAAGGCCTAGATCTCTTCGCGGCGGTCTCGGCCGAGGGCGCCTGGACCGTGACCGAGCTCGCGCGCCGTGCCCGGGCTGTCGTCGAGGCGGGGCTCGTGCCGTTGTGGGTGCGGGGCGAGATCTCGGGCTTCAAGGCGTGGCAGAGCGGCCACTGGTACTTCGCGTTGCGCGATCGCAGCGCGCAGGTGCGCTGCGTCATGTTCCAGAAGGAGAACCGCCGCTTGCCCACGCCCCCGGCGGACGGCATGCAGGTGTTCGCGTTTGCGCGACCGACGGTGTGGGAGGAGAAGGGGGAGTTCCGGCTCACCGTCCTCGACCTACTGTCGACCGCGGCGGGGGGTTTGTGGCAGGTCGCGTTCGAGCGCGCCAAGGCGGCGCTCGTCAAGGACGGGCTGCTCGATCCGGCGCGCAAGCGGCCGCTGCCTCCCTACCCGCGCCGCATCGCGGTCGTCACGAGCCCCGATGGGGCGGCGCTGCGCGACATCATCGCCGTGGCCACGCGGCGCTGGCCGCTCGCCGAGTTGCTCGTGATCCCGACGCGCGTGCAGGGGGACGGCGCGGAGGCCGAGATCTGCGGCGCGCTCGCCCTGTTGACCCGGGTCGCGCGGCTCGACGTGGCGATCATCGGCCGGGGCGGCGGTTCGCGCGAGGATCTCTGGACCTTTAACCACGAGCGGGTGGCGCGCGCCGTGGCGGCGGTGCCGGTCCCGGTGATCTCCGCCGTCGGCCACGAGACCGACGTCACCTTGTGCGATCTCGTCGCCGATTTCCGCGCGGCCACGCCTTCGGCCGCGGCCGAGGCGGCGACCCCCGATGTGCTCGAGGTGCAAGGCGCGCTCGATCATTTGGGCGTGCGGCTCGCCCGCGGCCTCGCGGCGCGTTCGGGGCGCGTTGCCGAGCGCCTCGACCGCAGCTTCGACCGCCTCGCGGGGCTGATGACGCGGCGGCTCGAGCGACACCGGCACGAGCTCGCCACCCTGGCCGGCCAGCTCGACGCCCTGTCGCCCCTGCGGATCCTCGAGCGCGGCTACGCGCTGGCGCGCGATACCGACGGGCGCGTGCTCAAGCGCGTGGCCCAATTCCCGCCCGGGCTCGTGTTCCGGCTGCGGGTGACGGACGGTACCGTCGCCGCCCGCGCCGCGGAGGTGTGATGGCGCGCGCGCCCGAGCCGTTGAGCTTCGCCGCCCAGCTCGAGCGGCTCGAGGCAATCGTGCGACAGCTCGAGGGGCAGGACCTCGATCTCGACCACGCGCTGAAGCTGTTCGAGGAGGGGGTCGAGCGCCTGCGCGAAGCGCGCGACCGGCTCACCGCGGCCGAGGTCAAGGTCAAGCAGGTCCTCACCGACCAGGCGGGCAATCTCAAGGTTGAAGACCTCGACCGCTGACCGCGCCCTCGAGGCCTACCTCCGGGACGCACGCCTCCGGGTAGACGCGGTCCTCGAGGCGTGGGGCAAGCGCGCCGACCGCTGGTGGCGGGCGCCCTTGCCCGCCGCGATCCGCTACAGCCTGCTCTCGGCGGGCAAGCGGTTGCGCCCCACGCTCGTGTTCGCGGCAGCCGATGCGGCGGGAGGGGCAGGGGACGGGCCGCCGGACGCGGCGGGCGCGCCGGCCGCGCCGGCCGCGCCGGCCGACGGCCTCGCCGCGCTCGCCGCTGCCGTCGAGGTCGTGCATGCGTATTCGCTCGTGCACGATGATCTGCCCAGCATGGACAACGACGACCTGCGGCGTGGTCGTCCCACGACGCACCGTGCCTTTGACGTCGCGACCGCCACCGTGGCCGGCTACCAGATGGTCGCGCTCGGGGCGCGGGTGCTCGACGCGGGCTGCGTGGCGCTGGCGCTCGAGCCGGCGCGGCGGCGGGCGATCGCCCTCGAGTTGTTCCGCGCGGCGGGGGCGGGCGGCATGATTGGCGGGCAGGCGCTCGACCTGGAGGCCGAGGGGCGGCGCCTCCCCGTGGGCGAGCTCGCGGACGTGCACCGGCGCAAGACGGGCGCTCTCATCGCCGCGGCGTCGGTGATCGGCGGCCTCGCGGCCGGGGCTCCGACCGCAGCGTGCAAGGCGCTGCGCGGCTACGGCGCGGACGTCGGCCTCGCCTTCCAAATCTACGACGACGTGCTGGACGCCACCGCGACCTCCGCCCAGCTGGGCAAGACGGCCGGCAAGGACGCGGCGTTCGCCAAGTCGACCTTCGTCACGCTCCTCGGCGTAGGCGCCGCCCGGGCCGAGGCGGAGCGCCTCGCGGCGCGGGCCGTAGACCATCTGCGTCAGGCGGGGTTAGTTTCTGCTACGCTCGTCGCGCTGGCCCACTACATCGTCACCCGGCCCAACTGACATGGCCCTGCTGGAACGGATTCGCGGACCCGAGGACATCAAGGCGCTGCCGAAGGACCAGTTGCAGCCGCTGGCCGACGAGGTGCGCCGGCGGTTGATCGACGTGGTCTCGCAGACCGGGGGGCATATCGGCGCCGGGCTCGGCGTGGTCGAGCTCACGGTCGCGCTCGGCTACGCGTTCGACTCGCCGCGCGACAAGATCGTGTGGGATGTCGGGCACCAGGGCTATCCCTGGAAGATTCTCACCGGCCGCAACGAGCGGCTGCCGACCCTGCGCCAGGCGGGGGGGCTCTCCGGCTTCCTGCGACGCAGCGAGAGTCCGCACGATCAGTTCGGCGCCGGCCATGCGGGCACCGGGCTCTCGGCGGCGTTCGGGATGGCCGCGGCGCGCGACCTGATGGGGGAGCAATTCAAGGTGGTGGCCGTGGTGGGTGACGGTGCCCTCACCTGCGGGCTGCCGTACGAGGCGATGAACAACGCGGGCCCGTCGGGCCGCGACATCGTCATGGTGCTGAACGACAACGGCATGTCCATCGCCCCGAACGTCGGCGCCATCAATCGCTATCTGGGCTCCATCATCGCGAGTCCGATGACGGTGCGGATCCGCGAACGGGTGAAGGGGCTGATCGAGTCGGTGTCCCAGCTCATCGGCGGTCAGAAGCTCGTGGACTTCGCCAAGACCTTGGAGGAGAGCATCAAGAACCTGTGGTCTCCGGGGATGCTGTTCGAGGAGCTCGGGTTCCGCTACTTCGGGCCGATCGACGGGCACAACATCGCCCAGATGATCCAGACCTTCGAGATCGTGAAGACGCTCAAGGGGCCTCGCGTGGTCCACGTCATCACGGAGAAGGGCAAGGGATTCCCGCTCCCCGAGCCCGACACCGAGAAATACCACGCGCGCGCGCCCTACGACCCGATTACCGGCGAGTTGCGGCCTGTCCAGGCCGGCCCGCCGCAGTGGACCAAGGTGTTTGGCGAGGCGCTGACCCAGCTCGCGGGCGAGTATCCCAAGCTCGTGGCGATCACGGCCGCGATGCCGTCCGGGACGGGGACCAATCTGTTCCAGAAGAAGTGGCCCGATCGCTTTTTCGACGTCGGCATTGCGGAAGCGCACGCCACGACGTTCGCCGCCGGGCTCGCCACCCAGGGCATCCGGCCCGTCGTGGCCATCTACTCGACGTTTCTGCAGCGCGCCTACGACAGCATCATCCACGACGTGGCGATCCAGGAGCTCCCCGTGATCTTCTGTCTCGATCGCGCCGGCATGGTGGGCGAGGACGGCCAGACGCATATGGGGCTGTACGACATCGCCTACCTGCTCGCCGTCCCCAACATGACCGTGACCGCGCCCAAGGACGGTGCCGAGCTGATCGGGCTGTTGCGCTGCGCCCTGGAGCATACGCGCGGGCCATTCGCGATCCGCTACCCGCGCGACCGCGCCCCCGGCGCCGCCCCGCCCGCGGCCGAAGTCGCGCCGCTCCCCTACGGCACCTGGGAGGTGCTGCGCAAGGGGCGGGAGTGCGCTCTCCTCGCTGTCGGTGCGATGTGCCCGCCGGCCCTCGCCGCGGCCGAGCTCCTCGCCCGCGACGGGTTCGATGTCACGGTCGTGAACTGCCGCTTCCTGAAGCCAGTGGACCGCGAGCTCCTGGATGCGCTGTTGCGGGACCATCGCCTGCTCGTCACGATCGAGGACGGGACCGTGACCAACGGCTTCGGCGCCTCGCTCGCCGGGCTCGTCGAGACCGTGGCGCCGGAGGTCCGCATCGTGCCGCTCGGGGCGCCCGATCGTACCTACGAGCACGCCCCGCGCGCGCAGCAGCTGGCGGAGGTCGGGCTCACCGCCGGCGGCATTGCCACTCGGGTGCGCGCGCTGGCCGCGGAGGCATCGCTCACCCACCCATGAACGTCGGGGTGGTCGGCAACCCGAGCTACCGCGATCTGAAGAGCATCCTCGCCCACATTGCGGAGGTCGCGCCGCGGCTGGGCCTCAGCCTCTTTACCGAGGCGCCCATCGCCCCCTTGTGGCCCCAGCCCGGGCCCGCGCCGCTCGGGGCGGGGCCGCCGCTCGATTGCCTGATCACGCTGGGCGGTGATGGCACGTTGCTCCGGGGCGCCCGTATCCTGAACGGCGCCCGCACGCCGATCCTCGGTGTCAACCTCGGCCGGGTCGGGTTCCTCACCACCGCCAACGCGCAGACGCTCGATTGGGCGCTCGACGTCCTGGTGCGCGGGGCGTATGTGACGGAGTCCCGGCTCGCGCTCGCGCCCCGCATCGAGGACCGGCACGGCAAGACGCGCGCCGAGCCTGGGGTGTTGAACGACGTCGTGGTGCACAAGGGTGGTGTGGCGCGCGTGATCCGATTGCGCGTCTCGGTGGACGGCGACGAGGTCGGCCAGTACTCGGCGGACGGCATCGTGGTGGCAACGCCCACCGGGTCGACCGCCTACGCGCTCTCGGCCGGGGGGCCGATCATGGTCCCCAGCGTCGACGCGATCGTCGTCGCCGCCATTTGCCCCCACACGCTGGCGGTGCGGCCGCTGGTCGTGCCGTCGCAGGCGACCGTGACCGTGGAGCCCATACCGCCGTGGACGGACGACGTGCTCGTCTCGTTCGACGGTCAGGTCGGCACGACGATGCACGCGGGCGAGCGGCTCATCGTCAAGCGCGCCGCGCAGCCCGTCCTGCTCGTGCGGCTCGGCCCCGAGGGCTTCTTCGCGCGCATGCGCACGAAGCTCCAGTGGGGCGACCTCTCCGACCGCGAGCGCACGTAGGGTGGGAGTGGGAGGAGGGATCCCAGCGATCGGCCGGCGCTGGCGTCGCGGCCGCAATCCTACGTTAGCAGGCGCCAACACATGGCCCTGATCCATCAGAACCTTTCCGTCGCCGTGGGCGCCGCGAAGGACCAGGCCCGGGCGTTGCTCCGCGAGTTCGAGCGCCGCGGCGATCCCCTCACGGGCCGGTCCAGCGCCGTGTATCTGGCGCTCGTCGTGATTCACGAGCGCCTGTTGGCCGCGGACCCACCTCCGGTGGCGCACTTCATCCCTGACCTCGAGCACCTCAGTCGCACGTGCAGCGCGAGGCTGGCGTCGGTGCGACCACTGATCGAGGCCGCGCTCGACGTGGCGCGAGCCGGGCCCGACCAGACCTGAGCGCGCCGCACGCGGCCGCGCGGCGTCGAGCCCGGCCTTCGCAGGCGGCGCCGTTGACCGGCCAACCGGCGCACGCCATCTTCGACTGCGATGAGCGTGTGGACCAGCACGACCGGCGCGTCGCGCATGCGGGCGTCTGAGACCGTGCGAGCGCGCGCGGACCGCGAGCGCCCAGCGTGCTGACGGAGTTGCGGGTCCGCGACCTAGCCGTCATCGCCGACGTCACGCTGCCGCTCGCGACCGGCCTGAACGTCCTCACCGGCGAGACCGGCGCCGGGAAATCGATGCTCGTAGACGCCCTGGCCCTGCTGCTCGGAGAGCGCGCCGCCGGGGCAGTCGTGCGTCCGGGAGCTGAGAAGACGGTCGTCGAGGGCGCGTTCGAACTCGCCCCGGTCACCCTCGAACGGCTACGGGCCTCCCTGACCGCGCTCGGCGTCGAGGCGGGTGATGGCGTCGTGGTCATCAAGCGCGAGGTGTATGCCGAGGGGCGCTCCCGCGCCTGGGTCAACGGCAGCCCGACCACCGTCGGCGTGCTGGCGCAGCTCGGCAGCCTCCTCGTGGACCTGCACGGCCAGCACGAGACGCAGTCCCTGCTTCAGCCCGATACCCAACGCGACATCCTCGACGCCTACGCCGATGCGCAGCTCGAGCGCACAGCGGTGCGGGACGCTCACGACCGACTCCGCGAGCTCGAGCGTCGGGAAGGGGAGCTCACGGCGGCGCGCGAGGCGGTGCGCAAGAAGGCCGACTACCTGCGCCACGTCGTGGACGAAATCACGCGGGTCGCCCCGCGCGCCGGGGAGACCGAGGCCTTGGCGACCGAGGCCAAGCGCCTCGCCCATGCCGACGAGCTCGGCCGGCTGGCCCGCGAGCTCGAGCAGGCGCTCGCCGGCACCGGCCTCGCCCGCGTCGCCAAGCTGCTCGCCGGCCTGCTCCGGCTCGATCCCACCGTCGCCCCCTGGCAGGAGCAGCTGGACGGCGCGCTCGCGAACCTCGAGGAGTTGGGGCGGGCGGCGCGCGACTACGCCGGCACCCTGGACAACGATCCCGACCGGCTCGCGGGCCTGGAGCAGCGACGCGACCTCTTGTACCGGCTCACGCAGAAATACGGCCCCGCCGTCCCCGACGTCCTCGCCACGCGCGACCACGCGTCCCACGAGCTCGAACTCCTCGACACCGCCGAGTGGGACCTAGGCCAGCTCGCTGAGCGGCGCGCCACCGCGGCGGCCGACTTCGCGCGCGCCTGCGCCGCGCTCGGGGCGCGGCGCACGGAAGGCGCGCGGCGGCTCGGGGCGGCCGTGAACGACCTGCTCCCGGCGCTCGGGCTAGCGGGCGGCCGGTTTGAGGCGGCCCTATCCCCGCTCGCCACCCCGCGCGCGGATGGGGCGGAGCGGGTGGTGTTCCAGGTGCAGCTGAACGTCGGCCTCGAGCCGCGTGCGCTCGCCAAGGTAGCGTCGGGGGGGGAGCTGTCGCGTCTGATGCTGGCACTCAAGGTCGTGCTGGCCGCGCACGACGCCGTGCCGACGCTGGTGTTCGACGAGGTGGATCAGGGCATCGGGGGAGAGGTGGGGGGACGCGTCGGCGAGGCGCTCGCGCGCGTGGCCGCCGGGGGTGCCGGGGCCGCCCGCGCCACCGAGCGGCGCCAGGCGCTCGTCATCACCCATCTCCCCCAGATCGCCGCCTACGCCGAGCACCACCTGGTCGTCGCCAAGGGCGCGCGCGGCGGGATCGCGACGAGCGACGTGCAGGTCGTGGCGGGCGAGGCGCGCACCCGTGAGCTCGCCCGTATGCTGGGGGATCCCGACATGCGGACCGCGCTCGGCCACGCGGCCGAGCTGCTCAAAAGAGCCGCCGCACCAACCGCAGCACCAGCCGGTACACCGTCGCGCCCGGGACCCGCCCCGCGCCGCTGACCGTCTGCTCGACTGAGAAGCCCCCTTCCAGGGTGGGGCCGTGGTAGGTCGCCGCGAACCCCAGCCGCACCCGGCGCTGGGACGTTCCCTGGTCGAGCACGCTGGCTGCGGTCGGGGCCCCGAGCCGGGTCGCGAGCGCGACCGAGTCCTGCGGGGACAGGAACGCGTAGTGGTCGGATGCCTTGGTCCAGTAGCCCGCCGTGAACCCCGCGGCGAACTCCGGGGCGAGCTGGATGAGCGGCGCGATATCCACACCCAGGTAGTCGCCCGGCTCCCAGCGGAGCGTCGACGTCGCGGCCGCCGGAACGAGAAACGCGTCGGGTGGGGCCACGCGGCGTACCCGCGTGCCCGCGCGCGCGTGCCCGGCGCGGATCGCCACGTTCAACCACGCCGGGCCCGCGAGCACCTCTTGCGTGAGCTGTCCCTCCAGATCGAAGCGATGCTCGCCGGTCGCCTGGCGCAGCAGGTCGGAGTCCGAATCCGGGGCGCTCGTCGGCAGCCGCACGAGCGCCGCGAACGCCGCCCGGTAGTGCGGCCCCGCCATGAAGCGGTATTTGGCCGCGAGCTCCATGTCGCCGAGGCCGTAGCGGTAGTCGTCGCGGAACGGCAGGTGCGCGTACCCGAAGCCGATCGCGCTGTCCACGATCGCCGCGGCGACGAGATCGCCCGTCAGGCTGTCCGTGGGCAGGAGAAAGGGGCCGGAGAACCCTCCCACCCCGAACGGGGCCGACGCCATGTCCCGCCCGATCCGGGCCACCGTAGTGTCGATCGCCCGGCCAGCGACGGTGCTGTCGAGCGGCAGGAACGGTGAGCCCGGCGAACCCGGCGGTCCCATCCCATAGGCCATATCGTGCAGCGCGGTGAACACGCTGTGCCAGTAGGCCGAGCTGTCGCGCGCCGCGCACGGGGCATTACCCGCGCAGCCGTATTGCCCAGCACTGATGTTCTGATCGAGTTGTTGCAAGCTCCCCCGGAACTGCGTGAAGAACGTCGCGTAGGCCGCGTCTGCCCCCTTGAGCCGCGGATTCAGACCAAGGTTCTGGCCCACGCGCGAGAGTTGGAACGCGGTGCGGGTCGTCACCCGGACGATCGGCACCATCAGGCTAAGGGAGAGGCGTTGGGCGAGTCCCACCTCCGCCTTGACGGGGTAGGTGCGGCGCTCCTGGTACGCGCTCAAGAGCCCCGCCCCGAGGTTGGCGACGAACCCTCCCAGCCCGCTCACGAGCCGCACGTTCTGCTCGAGGCGGGCGACCACAGGCAGGGAGCGTGCCCCGATCGTGTCTCCCGAGAGCGGGGCGCCGAGCCGCACCCGGCCGTGGTCGGTGAACTCGTCGTTCCACGTCATGATGCGGGGATCGAACGTGACGCGCAGCACGCCGCGGGCCGGGACATCGGTCCGCTCGACCGCCTGCGCCGCCAGCCGGCCGCCACCATTGAGGGTGGCGCCGGCGAGCAGGAGGCTCAGCACACGGGTGGTTCGCATTAGCAAAACGGCATCCACCGACCGGCGGATGCCGTCTTCGCTACCCCCGGGGGGGCGCGGAGTTCGCCCTCAGGGAATCGCCGGGATGCCCGAGTTGTAGAAGGCGTTGATCGCCTGCTGCAGCGTCTGGGCGATGAGTTTCTGGGTCGCCGTGCTGGGGTGGATCCCGTCGCGACTCAGCGCGCTGCCAAACGGCGCCGGCACGGCGTTGGGATCGGGCGGGAACGCCGGGAACGCCCGAATCGCGCCCGGGACTCCGGCCAGCTGCTTCAGGAGCGCGTTGGGATCCAAGTACAGCCACTTCCGTTTAGCGGCCGCCGCCTGGATCGTCGAGTCGTACTTGACCACCGTGACGATCATGTTGACGGCGTTCGCAACGGAAATGACCTGCGGCACCGAGCAATCCAGCGTGTCTGGAACGCCGGCCGCCGCCTTCGCCACGAGCGGCGCGCCGTAGTGGAACGGCACGCCCACGAACGCCGTGTCCCCGGTCGGCAGGGGCTGGAACGCGAGGCAGTTCGCCAACACCGTCATCGTCGGAATCCGGGCCTGCGCGGCGAAGTACACCCGGCCCTGCGACACGTAGGGCGCGGCGGTGACCTGGACGACGCCCAGGAGCACGCCGCCCTGCACCGTGCCGAACGAGTCGATCGAGTCCATCAGGGCGTTGAAGCGCCGCGCGAACGAGTCGGGCGGCGTGATGTCCGCGGGGTTGCCCCCAATCGCCGGATCGAGGATAGCCCCGAGCACGTCGTTGTTCCCGATCCACACCGTCACGAACGTTGGCCGCACCTCGCGCGCCCGTTGCAGCTCGGTGCGTCCGCCCAGCAGGAACAGCTTGTAGGCATCGGAGGCCGTGGGCGGGCGCGGCGGGGGCGGAGTGTAGTTCGTGTTGAGGAGCGCCAGGACGTCCGCCCCGGGGAACGCGACGTTGTTGAGGTAGGGCGGCACGACGGCGCTGCGTAATGCGCACGCCGGGCCGGCCACGCGGGTCGGCGGATTCGCGAATATGAAGGTGATCGGTGGCGGGCACCCGGGGTTGTTGAGGCTCGGATAGAAGAAGGGCGTGCCCATGGCCTTGGCGAGCAGCACCGGGTAGCCGAGCCGCTGCAGCGAATCGCTCAACCCTCCCGACTGAAAGCCCGCGGTGATGCTATTGCCGAACGAGACGTAGCGGGCGAACATCGCGCCCCCCGCATAGGCGGGCGGCTGCGGTGTGAACAGGTCGCCCTGATTGCACCCCGCCGCGACGAGCGCCACACTGAGAGCGGCGAGCAAGGACACACGGCGAAACGTCATTGTTCGGGCTCCGTTAGAACGAGTAGGCGAGCGACGCCCCGAAGAGGTGCGCCGAGAACGAGTACAGCCCGTTATTGAGCAGGAGGAGCTGCGCCGCGGTCGCCCCGCTCACCTCTCGAGTGCGCCCGCGCCGGTCGTTCTGCTTGATGAATTGGTAGGCGAAGTCCACCGTCCACCGCGGCGCGAGCGCGACGCCCGCGCCGGCGGTGATTTCGTTGCGCGGGCCTTCGGGGAGGAGCGGCGTGACGGTCGACGCGGGGGCGGCGGCGGTGTTATAGAGGTAGCCGCCGCGCAGCGTCAGCTTCGCATCCTTCACCCATTCGGCGCCGAACCGGAAGTCGCTGCTGTTGTTGTACGACGTGTTCAGGACGAGGGACAGAGCCGGATTGCTGAACGTGATCGGCAGCTGCGCGAACCGCTTGCCCCAGCGCGTGAACTGATAGTCCCCGGAGAGCGTGAGGTCGCCCCGCACCTTGTAGGACACGCCGAACACCACTTGCTCGGGGTTCGTGATGCTGGTCGTCACGGTCTGCGTCGTCAGCACGTTGGTGAACACGCTGAGCGGTGGCGATGCCAGCAGGGCGTCGACCGACGTGCCGGCGGGGATGGTGAACGCCCCGACCGTCACGGTGACCGGGACGAATACGCCGGTCGGCACTTGAGTGAAGGTCGCGGTACCCGTGTAGTCGATCTTCGCATGCATCAGGTAGCGGCCCCCGATCGAGAGACGGTCGTTCAGTTTGACGATGACCCCGAAGTGGGCGCCAGTGACCTGCGTTTGGCTGGCCTCGAGGTGGCTGCTCGCGAAGTCGGTGCCGGGAGCGATCCCGAACTGGGCGAAGGTGGTCCCGGGCGGCAGACCCGGGATGGGAATCACTTGCTGGGACAGATCGAGCCGCTGATTCAGCTCGACGTGCCCGTACACGATGTCGAGACCCGCGCCGAGCGACACCTTAGGCGTCAGTTGATAGGCCACGGTCGGCTGGATGTAGAGGTTGCGGATGATGTTGTCGAAGCCCGAGAACCGGCCGTCAAAGCTCAGGGGCCAGCGCGTTTCCAGGCCGTACGGCGCGAACAAGCCGATCCCGATGCCCAGCTTGGGCGTCGCCCCGTAGGCGACATAGAGGTGTGGGACCGGGATCCAGGGGTTGTTGAGATCGCTCTTGCCGAGCGTCGAGTCCGCGGTGTAGGTGCCGACCGCCTTGATCAGCGTGCCGCCGGCGCTGATATGCCACCCGGTGAGACCCGCTAAACCGGCGGGATTGAAGAAGATGGCGGAGCCGTCCGGGCACGGCGTAGCGACGCCGGTGCCGGCTCGGGCCATGCCGCAGCTCCCCAGCTCGTAGATGCCGAAGCCTTGCGCCCTGAGCCCGGCTGGCACGCCGGCCAGGACACACAGCACGAACAGGGTGGACCGCCGCATACGGTTGGTCTCCGGAGGCCAGAGGGGGAGATGGTGAACTCGGCTGGCCAACGCTAGCATTGGCCCCAACCCTTGTCAAACCCATGCGTGACAACGTGTCAGCGCTGTTCCGGACAACGTTCGGCGTCGCCCCCGAGGCCGCAGCCTCGGCGCCCGGCCGGGTCAACTTGCTGGGCGAACATACCGACTACAACGGCGGCCCGGTGCTCCCGGTGGCGATTGCCGAGCGCACCGTGGTCGCGGTGGGGCGTGCCGAGCCAGGCGTCCTGGAGGTGATCTCGGCGCTCGATGGCCAGGTCGCGCGCATCGACTACCGAGCGGGACGGGTCGCGGGGTGGGCGGCGTACGTCGCGGGGGTGATGCACGAGCTCGTCGCGGCCGGGGCGGCGCCCGCCGGCGCCGGCGCGCGGGTCGCAGTCGCGAGCGACGTGCCGGTAGGGGCGGGGCTCGCGTCTTCTGCGGCGCTCACCGTCGCTCTCGCCAAGGCGTTGAGCCTGCTCGCGCGCGCGCGGCTCACGCCGCGCCAAATCGCGGGCGTCGCATTCCGCGCCGAGTATCATCACGTCGGCGTGCGCTGCGGCATCATGGATCAGATGAGCGCGGCGCTCGCCAAACCCGGCCACGCGCTGCTCCTCGACTGTGCCTCGCTCGCCACACGCCACATTCCCCTGCGGGCGCGGTTCCTGCTCGTGGACACCGGTGCCCGGCGGGCGCTCGCGGCCGGAGCGCTCAATGCGCGCCGCGCCGAGTGCGAGCGCGCAGTAGCGCAGCTCCAGCTCGAGCTGCCGGAGTTGCGCTGGCTGGCGAGCTGGCCCGCCGCCTGGCTCCCGCGTCTCAAGCGGGCGCTTCCCGAGCCGCTGCGCTCCCGTGCCCTGCACGTCGTGGGCGAGACCGCGCGCACACGCTTCGGCGCGCAGCTGCTCCTGCGCGGCCAGGTCAAGCGCTTCGGGCGGCTGCTGTACGAGTCGCACGAGTCCTGCCGGCGACTATATGAGTGCAGCACGCCCGAGCTCGACCTCATCGTGGCGAGCGCTGAGCGGGCTGGCGCACTCGGTGCGCGACTCACCGGCGCGGGGTGGGGCGGCGCGGCCCTCGTGCTGCTCGGCAAAGGGAAGGGCGCGAGGGGCGCCAGCGAGGGACGTGTGATCCGCGCGATCGCGCGCGCGTTCCAAGCCGCCTACGGGCGCGAGCCGGCGATCAGTGTGGTGAGTCCTTCAGGCGGCGTGCGTCGCGAGGCGATGACGCGGTGACGTGGACGCGCGACGGCGGGAGGTCGTAAGTTGAGAGAGGGCGAGCGGGCCGGGGTGGCGAAAGTGGTAGACGCACGGGACTTAAAACCCCCTCGGTTTCATTGGTACGCCTGGAACAACTCACGGGTTGTGGCATTTTTGTGGCATTGAGTTGTCGTTTGCCGGGGTGGCGAAAGTGGTAGACGCACTGGACTTAGAATCCGCTGTACTTCCTTTGTACCCCTGGAACATCTCACGGGTTGTGGCATTTTTGCGGCACGCTCGACCGAGCGGGACCGGGAGCGTCGCGCGATCAGCTCGGAAGGAGGGGGAACCCCATGCGTCGTCGCCAGTGGCAGATCGTAATGTGGGTGAGCCCTTCGAGAGTCGCATTGCTCAGTTGTGCTGTTCTTCTCTTCGTCGTGACTCGAGCCCCCGCCCAAGGACACTGGGCACCACCGCCCATTCCCGGTCAGGGTGTGGAGTTTCCCTTTCGCCAGACTGACACCGTAGTGGGGGTGAAGAGTCTTCAAGTCGGCTCTGCCCGCATCGTCTTGATCTACACCCCCCTCGACTCTGTACGGCGATGGTTGCGGACCGGGCCCATCAGTCGGGCTGGCGAGGGGCATTCGTTCTTGCAGTGGTTGTGCTTGAGCGGCGGGAACGGCCCCGATCGGTGGGTCCTGTGGGTCGAAGCGAGCGAAATGGGCGCCCCGGGAGTCGACGCATTCCACCTCGTTTCGGCGCCGGCGCGCGCGCACGTCGACCGCCGCTGCCGACGCCTTCCACCAACAACGACCGTGCAGATCTCGAAGCGGCTGGCGCTTGGGATGTCGGACAGCGCGGCGAGAAGCGTGCTCGGGCCACCGTCAGCGGTCGTGGCCGATACGCTGATCTACGAGCATGTCGGCGAGGAGGCGAACAGGGTGGTTCTGGTGTTGGAGCGGGGACGGGTAGTGCAGATCGCCGTGCGGATCGGCCCGGTGTAGGGCGGTCAGGCGAGTCGCAGCGACGCTTTTTCCACGTTGACGGGGGCCGAGCGACGCACACCTCTGGCGGCTTTCATGGACCGAAGGGGCCGGCACTGTAGGTTATGACCGGCCGATGTTGCATTGGCTCGGGTGGTGAAATCGGTAGACACATGGGCCTTAAAAGCCCATGGGAGGCAACTCCCGTGCAGGTTCGAGTCCTGCCCCGAGCACTCCAGTTAGACAGGGCGCCGGCCCCCTTGCTAAGGCAGGGCCAGTCTTGGTATAACTGCCGATACCATAAGACGACCGACTAGCAGACGCGCGGAGGGGGACGCAGCCGAAGCCCTTCGAACCGCGGTCGGTGCTAGACAATTCACGAGGAGACAGCGCGGCCACGGTGGCCGCGGGGTCTCCTCTTTCTTGTCTACCGACTGGGGGAGAGGAAGCGGTTCGTCCGATGAACCGACAATTCGCGCAAGAGCTGGACGCCCTTCTGGCGTCCATGAGCGCGTTCGCGGAGCGGTGGCGGTCGATCGTAACGGAGGAGCAGGAGCCGTCGCGGTCCCGGCATGTGGATCGGCGGCGACCGCGTCCCGGGCTGCCCGACGGCGTAACGCTCCGCCGTGAGTACGAAGAAGGCGCGAGTGTTCGAGAGCTGAGGGAGAAGTACGGCGTCCCGGTACACACAGCCCTGCGAGACGCGGGAACGACGTTCCGGGGCCCCGGCCGTCAGCGTCGCCGCGCGCCCGAACAACTCCCGGTCAGCGCGCCGCCCGCGCCACCACAGGAGCGACGGCAGCCACCCCTGAGCTTTGGGCCGATCACGCGCGGCGTCGTCTTTTATCTCGACACGACGAAACTAAATCACGGGCACGTCAGGGCCGTCGAACGGCCCGATCTATAGCCAGGACGTGCCCCCGTGTGGACCGGCGTGCCCTGGTTGCCCCGACTTAAAATCCCGTGGGAGGCAACTCCCGTGCAGGTTCGAGTCCTGCCCTCGGCATTGACCGGCAACGAAGCCTGTGCGCGATGTGGTCGGACTGACGCCCGACTCACACTGACCAGTCGGGGGCAACGGGGAACGGGGGGAACCACCGTCGCGACTGGCGCGCGGAAGCGCCCGCCGTTACGCTTGTCCGCGCACGGGGGCGACGATGGTGCCGGTCACGGGATGAGCTGAAAATCCGCGTGTCGGCAGTTCGATTCTGCCCCTGGCCATAGTGAACGACATTGCGACGACAGGTGGGACGGAAGAGGGAGGCGCGCATGCTCGACAGTGTATTCGCACCGTACGCCAGCGTCGGCGAGCTGATCCTGCGACTGGCGCTCGGGATCACATTCTTGGCCCATGGCCGGGGCAAGCTGAAGAGTCCGGCCGCATTTGCGGGGTTCCTCAGGCAGCTCCGCGTGCCAGCCCCACTGTTCTCTGCGTGGCTGGTCGCGCTACTGGAGACGGTCGGGGCGGTGCTGCTAATCTTGGGTGTCGCCACGCGCCTGATCGCGCTTGGACTGGCGATCGATATGGTGGTAGCGCTCGCGAGGGTGCGAATCGGGAAGGCTCGGTTCACGTCCGGGCCGCAGGAGGCCGGATGGGAGGTCGAGTTCTTACTTCTCGCGGTCTCGCTCGCCCTCGTCTTCACCGGCGCCGGTCGTCTTGGGCTGGACCGCTACCTCGGAATCTGAGGTCGAGTGTTTCTGCCCCTGGCCGTTGTCGCGTGCGCCCGCCTAGCCAAAGTCCAGCAGCACCTTTAGCACCCCGGGTCGCTGCGCGTGCTCGAACGCCGTGACCGCCTGGGCGAGCGGGTAGCGCGCGTGGATCAACGGTTCGACCGCCACCCGTCCTTCCGCGAGTACGGACGAGGGCGCCGAACAGGATTGGCAGCGCGGGATCGGAGGAAACGATGGGGGGCTTTCTGGAAATGGCCGTGGGCGTGGGAGTGGTCTGCGTCGCATGTATCCTGGCGATTCCCCTGGCGATCCGGCTCGCTCCCAAATGGTCACGGGGGGGTAAGGAGCGTCTCGCGGACGAAGCGGGGCGCCTGGAGGAGCTCGAGCGGCGAGTCGGCGAGCTGGAAGCGAGGCAGCAGCGTGTGGCGGAGCTCGAGGAGCGTCTCGATTTTGCGGAGCGGCTCCTGGCCCAGCGCCGGGATGCGCCGCGCGTGGGTCCGGCCAAGAGCTGAGCCAACGATGTGCCGCGGCGGAACGTGGTCGCGACGGAGCACCGAGATCAGTTCACGAAGGGATAGATCTCATCCGCGATCCAGTAGTTAGCAAACACGACGGCGAAGAGAGTTCCTGCGAGCCAAAGGGCCCACCGCCGACCGCGCCAAGCGGCCCGCGCGCCCGATTGTTGGAGTGGGATGTCGACCAGGTAGGCCGCGCTGTAGCACAGGTTGGCCAGCAGGGCGAGCACCACAACCTTCAGCAGCGACGCCACGCTCAGGGCTGGCCGGAAGTGGGGCCACGTTGCCACCACCCAGGCGACCGCGATGCCGAGGAGGATCAGGTTATACCAGATCCGTCGCACCTCCCAGTACCGGACAGCGTCGCGGAACACCTCGCCCGAGTCCGTGGCAGTGGGCCTCAGTGAGGAGCCGCCAGGTGGTGGAGTAACAGTCACGCGAAGTCCTTGGGTCAGGGTGGTCTGTATTTGGCATCTAAAAGTACTTTGTGCAGTCAAGTAAGCAAGGCCCCAGCGACCCGACTCGTTGGATCGCGCCAGGAGGCGGTTACCCATCATGACCCGGTTCCACGTGGCGTTTGCCGCGCTCGTCCTGGTTCAAGCCGCCCACTCAGTGGAGGAGTACGTCGGCCGGCTGTGGGAATCGTTCCCACCTGCCCGATTCCTCACCGGGTTGGTATCGCAAGACCACGAGCGGGGGTTCGTGATCCTCAACGTGGCGCTCGTCGGATTTGGGCTCTGGTGCTTCCTGTGGCCGGTGCGTCGCGGATGGCCGTCCGCCGTGACCCTCGCGTGGGCCTGGGTGGCGGTGGAAGTCATCAACGGAATCGGCCACCCCCTGTGGACGCTGCGCCAAGGCCGCTACACCCCGGCGGTGGCCACCGCTCCCGTGCTGCTGGTGTTGGCGGTCTATCTGGCGCGCCAGCTACGGCGTGTGGGACCGCCCGCGTCGGCAGCTGCGTCACGCGGCCGAACGGGGTAGGTGGGACGCGCCGATGTCGCCGCGCGGGTCCCAGCCCCGCATGCGAGCGAGGAAGTAGGCGGCGCAGATCCAGAGCAATGTGACCGTGAGCCAGGCAACGAGGGAAGCGTTGAGCCCAAGCGGGTTCGTAGCGCCCGGCACCGCCGACGGGACGATGTCTTTGGAATTGTTCACCGCCGCGTGCATCAGCATGACGAGCAGCAGACTCCCGTTGGTGTGGGCATAGAGCCATGCCATGGCGACGGACAGCGCGGTCACTTGCAGCACGAAGACGAAGAATGACTGTCCGTACGTGTCGGAGTCGGGAATGAAGAACTGCGGCAGGTGCCAGCAGGCCCAGATGACCCCGAGCAGGATGCTCGCGCGCGCGAGGCCGAAACGCCGCGTCAGGCGGGGAAGCACGTACCCGCGCCAGCCGATCTCCTCTCCTGCCTGGACCGGGGTCGACACGACGATTGCGCCCACGATGAGGTACCAGGGCTCATGGCCAAACGGCGGCCACACACCGGTGGCGACGCGATGGACCAGCGCGACGGTGAGCTTGATGGCGGCGATATAGCCGGCGGCGAACAGGTACCAATGTGCAGCCACACGCCACCGGAGTATGCGACCCAGCAGGGCGCGCACTCCTTGGCCACCCTCGGCCCGCGCTGTAAGCGAGAGCGCGACTAGGCCCGGAGCGAACACTCAGATGAAGCACGTCCACGTCACGGCGTAGGTCAGCACGAAGAACGTGCGGAGCGATCCCCCCGGAATCCGACTCATCGGTCCAGGTTACGCAGAGCTGGCACGATCGGTTTCCTCCCATGCGGTGATCCCTGAGGCCTGCCGAGCCGGCGCGCATCGTTGCCTCGCCGGCAAATCGCTTTGGCCGCTCCCCTGCGGGCATGAAATCCATCGCCCAGACCTCGTTCGGCCGGGGGCCCCGCGGCACCGCACTCCGTCGGCGCCGCGGCCGCTTGCGCCGCAACTGCAGCTCTTCCGCACAGTACAGCCGGTAGATCCGCTTGGGATTCACGGCCCAGCCCTCGCGGCGCAGCACCGTGTGGAGCCGGCGGTAGCCGTAGCTCACGCGGACCGCGGCGAGCTCCCGGGTCACAATTTTTTTCGCAGGGACTCCTGCAGGATCTGCTTGTCCAGCGTGAGATCGGCGACCACGCCCTTCAAGCGGCGATTCTCATCCCGCAGCTGGCGCAGCTCCCGGAGCTCGCTCACGCCCAGGTCGCCAAACTTCCGCTTCCAGCGGTAGAACGTGGCCTCCGCGATCTCGAGCTTCCGGCAGATATCCCCTACCGGCGCCCCCGCGTCGAACTGCCGTAAGGCGAGGGCGATCTGCTCCACACTGAACCGACTCGTCCGCATCGGACTGTGCCTTCCCGGCTCCGTCCGGGAGCCATCGGCCCAGCCCGCAACCTACCGCTTTCTGTGAGTCCTCAGTGGTCCTACTATCAGGGAGCCCCGCCCTCGCAACGAACGCAACGGTGCGATTTGTCAGTTTGGAGGGTGGGTGTTGGGCTCTGGAAACGGCGGCGGGCACATACGAACCAACCTCTTTACCCGCGCCCTTCCGTACCGATGGGCTACCGGTGTACGTGGTGGCGCGCGGCGCGCCTCTACTCAGCGTCTGTCAGATCGGTCCTCTCGTTACACTCGATACCATCCGAACTCGATAGGATGAATGGACCGCCTAAGTCACGCCTCGATCGTGAACCTGCTATGCGGTGCGAGGCCGCGGTGTCGCGCGTCGAGGAGCTCTCGGAACTCATGCGCGCTGAGCTCACCGGCGAGGGCGGCTGATCGCGTGGCAGTTTCGTGGCACGCCTACGGGATCGAACGGGCAGGGCCCTCGACCTGACCGGTCGATAGCCGGGATGAGCCCTGATGTCGGCCGCAAACTCTGGATCATGTAGTTTGCCCGCCATGTTTATTTCGAACAGCGCGCGTGTGACCCGATGGCCTTCTCTCTTCATGTATTCGGAGAACGTCTCAACGATGCGGGAAGGATTCACCGCTGGGTTCCCCAGGGCAGTCGCCAGATCGAACAGGTCGCGTCCCTGCTTGCGCTGATACAGCGCCCGCAGCTTGGTCCCCAGAAGTTCGTCGAGTTCGTAGCTGTTGACCTGGCAGCATCCCTCGAACCAGCGCGACGAAACGCAGAAGGGAACCTGCTTGAAACCGTAGACGGAAAAATGCTCCCGCGAATTAATCTCGACCTTCAGCCGCAGCGGGATCGGTGGCGCGTCCTCAGAGTAGAACCGGTAGACGAAGGTGACGCGCCCCTCCGTCTGTTTCCACTGCGGTTTGCCGAGCCAGGGGTCGAGAACTGCGCGCAGCGCTTCCATCCCCGGCTCCGCGTCACGCACCAGACGGTGCGCAACTGGGTCGCGACGGGGAAGCCCAGGGGGAGACGGCTCGAGTCGTTCGGGTTCCACATGGTGGACGCGGCGAGCGTGGACCGCAGGGCGAGGGAACGGGCGTCGCGCCATCCCGCCCGCCGACGCGCTCGACGCGATCGCCGTGGAGGCGGTCCCGGCGCCGATACTCCGGCTCACGGCGCGGCTCGTCGCCGCGCCGCGGCCGGCGCCCGAGCCGCCGGACGAGCTGCTGACGCCGGCCGAGGTCGCGCGGATGGTGAAGGCCGACGTGCGGTGGCTCGAATCGAGACGTTAGGCCCTTGCACGTCCGTTGCAATCGGGCGGCGCGCGGACGAATTGCGCAAAGTCTATGACCGAGCAGACGGAACTGAGGCCGCGTTCAGCATCTACACGTCCGACCTCTTCGCGACCCCGCACGACGAAGCCAATCGCGGCGCGCACCCACACGAGCGGCGCCCTCCCCTTGGTCGGGATGGCGTGTCGCGGTGCCAAGGAGGTGATGGACCGCATTCCCAAGGGGCTGCGCCTCCATTTCTATGGTCAGGGGAAAGGTCACGGCGGCCAGCATCTTGCGGGCCGCTGCGTTCCAAGACATGTTCGTGCCCCTTCGATCGATCGGGCGTGCGCAAGCGCTGAGCGGATGTCACCGAGTTATTGACGCAATGGTCTGTCCTGCCGCCCTCCGACCTACCCGTATCGCCTGCGCGAGCCTGATCTTGGCCGCCCGTGCGCTCGCGCAAGGGACCGACCGGCCCTCCTCCCTTCGCGGCATTGTCTACGACAGCCTGATTAGCTCAGCTCCGTTGGCCGGCGCCGAGGTCTGGGTCGAGGGCACGAGTCGCACCGCACGCACCGATGCGGACGGCCGTTTCGAGTTGCCCGTCGTGCCGCCTGGCCGCTACCGGCTGACGTTTTATCACGCCATCCTCGACTCGACCGGCTTGTCCACTGCGCCTGCGGTCGTAGACGTCACGACGGGCCCCCCCGCCGACATCGTCCTCGTGACACCCGGCCCCGCCGCGGCGCACCGCAGCCTGTGTCCGCACGATCCCGGGTATGCGACGGGCGCCATCATCGCGCTAGTGCGTGACGCCACCGATGGGACGGTCCTCGGAGACATTCCCGTCACCGCCGCGTGGACCGTCTACGCGGTCGGGCAAGCGGCGGTCCGCGGGACGCGACGGGCCGCGTCCGGGCGGTCCGATGCTTCCGGCCGCGTGTTGCTCTGTAATGTGCCCACCGACGTGGAGGTGGTACTCGAGGGCCGCGTCGGCGCGGGGCCACCCGGGATGGTGCTGGTCGATCTGGCCCGGCGACCGTTTCGCCACACCTACCTGAGCCTGGCGGCCGGCCCCACCAGCGGCGGGTTGCAGGGCGTCGTGCGCAACCGCAATGGCGCCGGGGTCCCGGGAGCCACCGTGGTGGCGATCGGGACGAACAGCCACGCTGTGACAGACGACTTCGGGGAGTTCACGCTCCGCGACCTCGCGGCCGGGTCGCGTATTATTGAAGCCCGCGCCATCGGCTATCCCCCGGCGCGCGCTCAGGCCACAATCCGGCCCGGGCTGACGGAACGTATGGAGCTGGCGGTGGCCGACTCAATCCCCGTGCTCGACCCGGTCACTGTGGTCGCGCGATACGAGCCGTACTTGGCGCGGGTCGGCTTCGCTATGCGCCGCCACACGGCGATCGGACACTTCATCGACACTACCGATATCCAGAGAACCGGGGCTATTCAGTTCGAGGAGGTGCTCCGCATGGTCCCCGGCGTGCGGCTGCGGCCCAACGGTTCGAGCTACCTGGTCGAACTACAGCGGGGTGAAGGTCAGATCACCAATCGAGCCCTCGCCAATTACTGCCCGCCGGCGTACTTCATCGACGGCGTATACTTCCCCCTCCCTCCAATCCAGACCCCCTCGGTGCCGCTGGTCCCAGAAGAGGTCCTCGGGATCGAGGTCTACTCGAACCTCACCAGCGCCCCCCCTCAGTACCAGCGGTTGGACAGCGGCTGCGGGGTGATCCTCATCTGGACCAAGCGAGGCGTCCCGAAGCAGCGTCGCTGAGGCGTCCCCGAAGCACCCGCGCGAGTGGTTGCGGGCTTCGCGAAACGGCGCCAGATTCTCCGCTACAAGGCAACCCACATACGCGCGCATGGCCGTCATGCCTGTCGTCGCTCTCGGGGGGGCACTCGCCGTTACTCCCCTGAGGGACTCGTTCTTCAGCCCGCTGGTCCTCCGGACCCGCGCGGCTCCCACGCGTCGTGCCATCTCGGCAAGCACCATCCGGCCATCCATTCCCAAAAAAGAGGGAGATGGGACATGAGGCGACTCTTACTGTCCGCAGCAGCGCTTGTTGCGATCGGTCTGGCTCCCGTGGCGGCTTCCGCCCAAGCCCGTGAGGTCACAGGCCGTGTCCTGCACGACGTCGGCGGCGCACCGATCGCTGGGGCCACAGTCATCGAGGTCGGCGGCCGGGGCGTCGCCCAGTCGGGTCCCGACGGCACGTTGCGCATCTCGGTGGCGGCAGGTGAGGTCCGCCTCCTGGTTCGCGCGATCGGCTACGCGCGGAAAGTCGTGGTGGTCAATCCGGGCGAAGAGACCGTGACCGTCAGGCTCGCGGAGGATCCCTTCCGCCTCGAGGCAGTCGTGGTGACAGGCCAAACGACGACGCTCGAGGTGCGGAACGCCACCACGGCGACGACGAAGGTGGGCGGCGACGACGCCAACAACGCCCCATCGCAATCCCTCGAGCAGGCGCTCCAAGGGAAAGTGCCGGGTGCGACGATCTCCATGAACAGCGGCGCCCCGGGCGGCGGCGGGCAGATCCAAATCCGGGGGGTCACGTCAATTCTTGGAAATGGACAGCCGCTCTTCGTCGTTGACGGCGTGATCATCTCGAACGACGCGGTCTCCGACGGCGCCAACTCGATTACGGGCGCCGGCTCCCGGACGGCCCCGACCGGGATCGGCAGCACTCAGGACGCCTTGGTGAACCGGCTGGCGGACTTGAACCCGGACGAGATCGAATCGTACGAGATCCTCAAATCGTCGGCGGCGACCGCGATGTACGGCTCCCGCGCGACCAACGGCGTAGTGGTCATCCGAACGAAACGGGGCGCACCCGGCGCCGCGCCGCAGTTCAATCTCACGAGTCGCATTGGCCGGAGCACGGCCTATCGGCTGACTGGCACCCGGCTGTTTACGACCGTCACTCAGGTGAACCAGCTCCCGTACGGCAACGGATCGACCGGGTTAGCCGTCATGAACGCGCTCTACCCCACTGGGCAGATCCCCTTTACCCACGATTACCAAAAGGAGTTCTACAACAATGGCAGCCCGTCCTACGAAGTGACCGGCAGCTTTAGCGGCGGCACCGATCGAACGCAGTACTACGTGAACCTGACATCGCGCGACGAGGTCGGCACGGCCCCAGGGACGGGTGCTCGGCTGTACACGTTCCGGAGCAACATCGACCAGTCCTTCCTCGATGGGAAGGTGAAGGTCAACATGGGGTTGAATGTCACGCGCAACAGCCTGGACCGCGGCCTCTCCAACAACGACAACACCAACACGTCGCCGATTTACGACTTTGCGTACACGCCCGGCGTGATCAACCTCGACTCGCTCGACGCGACCGGCACGTATGTGCGTAACCCGTTCAACGGCGGTGGGTCGAGCGTGTCCAACCCGTTCGAGACCTTCAAGTACCTGCGCCTCAATGAGCTGGCGTTTCGTCAGATCGGCAATCTCACCGCATCGTGGTCGGCGCTGAGCGCGGCCCAGCACCAGGTGTCGGTGACGGTTACGGGCGGCCTCGACCGCGTCCAGATTTCGGGCGACCTCTTTTCACCGTCGTTCGTGCAGTATGAGAGTCCGACGGCCACGGACGGCTTCTCGGGCCGAACCGTCCGGACCGAGGGCAACATCTTCAACTACAACCTGCAGGTGGTCGGCTCCTGGGCCTACCAGCCGTCCGGCAGTGTCTCGCTCACGACCACCGGCGGCTTCGACTACGCGACGCAGTACAACCGTGTGGTTCGGACCCGCGCTCGCGGCCTCTTGCCCGGCGTCCAGACGACCAACAGCGGCACCTTGCTCGACTACGCGGACAACGTGGGTGGGGACTTCCGGGACATCGCATTCTTCGCCAACGAGCAGGTGCTGGCCCTCGGCGAGCGGCTGGCGGTCACCGGCGGAATCCGCGCGGACCGCTCCAGCGCCAACGGCGATCGGCACAAGTATTACACCTTCCCGCGCGCGTCGGCCTCGTACCGATTCCCCGATCTCGGCGACCTCGTGAATGAGGTCAAGCTCCGGGGCGGCTGGGGGCGTACCGGCAACCGGCCGCGCTACGGCGACCGTGACGTGGTGCTGAACGCTGGCACGTCGATTGGCGGCACCCCGACGTTGGTGCAGGCTCCGGTGGCCGGCAACCCGAATATCAAGCCCGAGACCAGCACCGAGATCGAAGCGGGCACCGATGTGACCTTCCTGAACCGGCGCCTCCAGTTCGAGGGTACGTGGTACAGCAGGCGCATCACGGACTTGCTGCTCCAGCCGGCCACCATCCCTTCGGGGGGCATCACCAATCTCGTCGTGAACGGCGGCGAGTTGTCGAACATCGGCGTCGAGGCGGCATTGAGCGCGGCGGCCTTGCGGAGCCCTGACTGGGACTTGAATCTTCGGGCGACCTTCAGCAAGAACACACAGGAGATCCGGAACCTGCCCACCTTCGTGCCGCGGTTCCCGGCGCCGGGATCTTTCGGCGCGGCCTTCGGGCGCAACTTCGTCAGCCCCGGCGGGCGCACGACATGGATCTGGGGGAACGTGCCGCTGGATAGCGCCGGCAATTACCTGCCGATCGGCGCTAGGGTCACCAGTCCCGGCCTCGTCAAGGCGACCCGCGATACGGTGGCGGGGGATGCGAACCCGGACTTCGTGATGTCCTTTTCGAGCTCGCTCCGGTGGAAGCGGCTCACGCTCGCCTTCACCATGGATTGGCGAAAGGGCGGGATGGTGGCCGACATGACGCGTACGCTCTTTGATGAGGGTGGGACGTCGCGGGATTACGACAGCGCCATCACCGGGGCGACCATGGGCGATGGGTGGGCGCTCAACCCGCCGGCGAGTTACACGCTCGGCGGCGTCACCTATCCCTACACGGCCGGCGCGTACCGCTACAACGCGTGGGCCGGCGGCGGTGATGTGCGCGCCTACGTCGAGAGCGGGACCTATGTTCGGGTCCGAGACATTTCGCTGACCTACCAAGCGCCGGACACGTGGATCCAGGCGATCGGGGCACGGTCGCTCCGGCTGGCGTTTCAGGCCCGTAACCCCTTCCAGTTCACCAACTACTGGAGTTACGATCCCGAGTACAACAACTTCGGCGCGACGAACCTGAACCGGTTCATCGACTTGGCGCCGTTTCCCTCTGCCCGCCAGTTCTACCTGTCGGTGGACGTGGGTTGGTGAGCCATGCGACCCGACCTGAGCCCGTCCCAACCCACGCACCTCGAGAGGACCCCGACCATGCGACGCTTTCTCATTAGCCTCGCGGCCGCGGCCGCCGCGATGCTGGCTGGTTGTAAACTCGATCTCACGAACCCGAACTCCCCCACGCTGGCGGGCGCCCTGACGAACCCCCGGGACGCGACCAGCCGGATGATCGTCGCGGTGATGGCCAACTATCGGACGAACCGGCTCGTTCAGACCCGCGCCTTCGGCAGCTTCGGGCGCGAGACCTATTTCATGTTTCTGACAGACGGCCGGTTCATCACCGGCCCCTATCGCGACTGGCGACAGAACAACGCCTTTGAGGCAGGCACCTCGTGGGCCGAGCGATACCAGAACTACCGGAACGCCTACGCGGCGATGAAGATCATCAACACCACGACGGCTCTCACGGCGGCCGACAAGGCGGGCGCGTTGGGTGTCCTGAAGACGTTCATCGCCCTGGACATGCTGCATGTCATCGAGGCGCGCGGGGCGATCGGTGCCGTAGTGGATATGACGGACGACGTCAACGCGGTGCTCCCGATCGTCAGCGAAGACTCGACGTACAAGTGGATCTCGTCCCTGCTCGATGACGCCAAGACAAACCTCGATGCCGCCGGGGCCTCGTTCTATTTCCCGATGCACAGCGGCTTCAGCGCGTTCGGCGTGCCGGCCAACACGCCGGCAGGGTTCGGCCAACTCAACCGCGCTCTGAAGGCCCGGGTCGAAGCTAAGCGCGGGTCGATCAGCTGCGGCGCGCCCTGCTACACCACGGCGCTGACGGCGCTCGGGGGAACCTGGATCGCCGGTCTCACCAGTACCAATCGCGATCTGGGCGTGTACGTGATCTTCTCCACCGCGTCAGGGGACATACTGAACACGCTCGCGTTTAAATCGAACGCCGACCCTCACGTGCACCCGAGCATCGACTCAATCGCGGGCGTCGCCACAGACGACCGTTACCGCCGCAAGGTGGCGCTACTCAGCAACGCAGCGTGCGACACTACGTCGGGGTTCAGATCGGAGGCCGGCGTCGCCGCAACCCATCGACCCTGTACCTATGTCGCAAACGTCGCCCCGATCCCCATCATCCGAAACGAGGAGCTCGTCTTGCTCCGCGCCGAGGTGCGTTGGTTCACGGGGGACCAAGTCGGGGCGCTGGTTGATCTGACGAATGTTCGGGACTCGTCCGGGTCCACGCGGGGGGGCACGGCCGCCGTGAAGTTTGCCGCCCCGACGACGGCCGATCAGTTCGCGCAGGAGTTGCTGTTGCAGCGGACGTTGTCGCTCTACCAGGAGGGGCACCGCTGGGTCGATTACCGCCGGTTCGGCAAGCTCGCGGACCTCGGCGTCCTCGGCCAGGATGTCACCGCGGGCTTCACGGTCGCGACCTACAGCGTGCTCCCCAACCAGGAATGCGACGCCCGCACCCGTGCCGGCAACCCCGGCGGTATCCCACGCAGCTGTCCCGGCGGGGCTCCATGACTCTGGTCTGGCCGAGGCTAGGCCGGTGCGGTGCGGGGTTTGAGTAGATAGGGGGTTTGAGTAGGTAGATAGAAGGGAGTAGCGACGTCGCGTCGCTACTCCCTTCACTCGCCTTGGTTGGTCGGTGCGGGAAAGGTCCCTCCGTCCCGGGCGTCTTGATTAGCCTCCTCGCGGGATCGGATGGGCACGTCGGGTTAGGTCCGCGACCCGATCCGTGGCCCTACGGGTCCACCAGTACACACGCGCCCTGGTCAGGCGCCGCCTGATCCATGACCCGGTTCCAAACAGCGTTTGCCGCGCTCATCCTGGTGCAAGCAGGGCACTCGGTGGAGGAGTATGTCGGGCGGTTGTGGGAATCGTTCCCACCCGCCCGATTCCTGACCGCGTTAGTATCGCAAGACCACGAGCAAGGATTTGTGGTCCTGAACGTGGCGCTCATCGGATTTGGGCTCTGGTGCTTGCTGTGGCCCGTGTGCCGCGCGTGGCCGTCGGCCGTGCCTTTCGCGTGGGCCTGGGTCGCGGTGGAAATCATTAACGGAATCGGCCACGCGCTGTGGACTCTGCGCCAAGGCGGCTACACGCCAGGCGTGGCCAGCGCTCCCGCGCTGCTGCTCGCACCGGTCTACCTGGCGCGCCAGCTGCGGCGTGTGGGACGACCCGCGTCGGCAGCTCCGCCAGGCAGCTGAACGCGGCGGCCGTCAGCCGCACGGGGTGTGTCGCCGCCTGAAGGACGTTGCGAGGCTACGTTGCGAGGCTACCAGGTGCGGTGCAGGTTCATTGCCTGACGCCTGTGTCCACGTTTTTCCCCCAGCAGCAGCGAGGTCCCCATGCGCCCCACCACTTTCCCGCCGTGTGTCGCACCCCTGCTCGCCTCGCTGGCGATCGTGTTCGCGCTGTCCGCGCAGACCACGGGCCAGCGGACCAGGGAGCAGATGAAGGCGTCTTACGACGCGCATCAGGGTGATTTCGATTACCTGCTGGGCGATTGGGCGTTCACCTCGGTGAGTCGCGAGTACGGGAAGGGCGGTGGATACTGGAGCGCGGTGCGCCTTGCTGAGGGCGCCCAGGTCCTGGATGAGTACCGCATCGTCGGGGACAGCGGCCAGACGTACTACGCGTCATCGACCCTGCGGGCGTACAACGCCATCCTCGATCAATGGGAGCTCGTTTCGGCGGAATCGGGAACCGGGTTGCAGAATCTAGGGACCGGGCACCGCGTTGGCGCAGAAATGCACGTCGAGCAGAGGTTCGGCGTGATGAGCCCAACGCCCTCGAGCTGGCGGATTCGCTACTATGACATCCAGCCGGATCGCTTTTCCTGGGCCGGGGACCGCTCGACGGACGGCGGAAAGACCTGGGTCACAGATTTCTTGCGGATCGAAGCGCGGCGCATCGGGCCGGCGCGGACGCTGGGGCCGCTCGCGCGCGCGCCGAGATGAGCGATTGGCCTTGGGCGGCCGCCTGGGCGGGGGCGAGCCGGCCTTAGCGTCGTGCGAGCCGGAGCGCCTGCTCGAGGGTGGGCTTGACCGCCGCGAGCTCCCCGTCGCACTGCCGTACCAGCATTTCCAGCTCGGGCGCGACGTTCGTCGCCGGCAGCTCGACGCTCACGCGCTTGCGCAGTGCGACGAGGCCGAGGTATAGGCCACTTGACTGGCCGATCTCGGCATGTCCCTGCCGCTCCTGGGAATCGACCAGCGCACGCACCTGTTCCCGCGCGCGCTCGAGCACGGCGACCAGCGCCCGCGCCCCGGGACCCCGGCCGGGCACGACATACGTACCGGTCGGCGGGCGGTCGCCCGCGGGCGTGCGCGCGGGGCCCATCATGGCAGCGCGTCCTCGATTGCGTACTTCTGGAAGTCGATCTTCGGCGCGACCATCACGACGAGCAGGCCGCAGGAGGCGAGCGCGATCCGGACATCACTAAGGGTGAAGCCGCGCGACGGCGGCCTTGCTAGTCCAGCCATATCGCTCCGCAACCCGGCCCTCTGGTGCAGTGCCAGAGCCGTCGGCTTTGCGCCCCGCGGTCACCCGTGGTTTGCCTTTTGAGCGGGTAGAGCACTCCCGAGGATTCGGAAGCCACGACCCGTGAGCGAGCGCGGCAACTCCCATGCCCCAGGGCGTTCGCGAGCGCTGCGCCGCGGCGACATGGGGTTGTCTTAGGCGGAGTTAGATCGCGGGCGGGCGGGTGCAGGCGGGGCCGGGCATCAACCACTCTCGTAACACAAAACGCCGCAGAATGCCATAAAACGCGCATAATGCGGCACTGCGGTTGCTGGCGGCCACCCCTCCAAGCTCCGTGGGCCGCTCTAGTGCTTGGTCCCCCCATCTGCTTCGGGAGGAGGTGGCGGCGGGGCACATGGCCCCGCCGCCCGTACTACTCCAGCTCTGTCCGCTACTTACTTACAGGCGGGCGCGCCTTCGGTTGTCGCCGGCGCTAGGGCGGCCGTGTTCACGAAAATCGCGCACGTGACGGTCGAGATGTTCGTGTTCGTCTCGGTCGCGCTCCAGCCACCGGCGCCGAGCGTCGGCCCACCCAGCGTGTTGCCCTGGGTGGTGCAGAAGTTCACCGAGCCCGCGGTCGGCGGGGTGGTGCACGCGATGCTGGCCGAGTACTTCACCGAGTCAGCAAAATACGCCTCTTCGGCCGTTACCAGGTTGCGCAGGTCCGACTTCATCGAGGCGATGTACGCCTTCGCCTTGGTGTTCGCGAACTTCGGGATCGCGATCGCGGCCAAGATGCCGATGATCACGACCACGATCAGGAGCTCAATGAGCGTGAAACCCTTACGGTTCATCCTAGTCCCCCCACGAATCGGACAAGCCAATAGGACACTTTCCTCTATACGGCAGAAGCAAGGCACGTGCCTCGCCCGGGGGCGTCGTCCGGACATGATGAAGAGCACGGAGTTAGCCGTTCGGTCACGCGCCACAGCGCCGCAAGGCGGTGCCGTGTTTTGCAAATCAGTGGGAGTGTTGCAAGCCGCCGTGCGGAACGGACTTTGCCTCATTTCGGAACACCGGCTTCGTGCCCCGCCCGGGGGCCCCTGTTTATTCTGGAACGCCGCCCTCGTCCGACGGAGGGTGCGTCGGCGGCGAGCGACGTCGCGCCGGCACGCGGGAAGCTGTCATCGGGCATGGAGCCGCCCCAGGCGCGCGAGCAGCGAGTCGGCCGCCGCCGGGTAGCCGTGTGCCAGGGCGATCGCCGCCTCACGCCGATAGTACCCACCACAGCCTCCATGACAGAGGCGCTCAAGGCCCGCGAGCAGCGAGTCCGCCAAGCGCGCATCCCCGGCAGCAAATGCGGCGACGGCACCGGTGATGAAGGTCGTGGGATCTCGGTCGTACATCCGTGCTGCGAGACGCGCGGCCGCCGCGGCCTTCGCGGGCTCATGCCGGTCGAGATAGAATGCCGTCATGCGCTTGGGCCCGACGTAGGAGCGCGGCGAATCCTCGAGCACGCTGGCTGTCACCGCGGCGTCGTCGCGCCACACCGGCACCCGCAGCGCCGTGCGCAGGCCGCCCGCCACGGCGAGGAGCGCCACGATAGGCCAGAGTCGTGTGCTCGGCAGCCGAGCGAGCCAGCCGGCCGCGGCCAGGACTACCCCGACGGAGGGGAGGTAGAGCGTCCGCTCGGCGACGTAGAAACCCGCGGGGTAGAGAAGGTTCGCGACCGGGAGGAACGCCACACCGATCCAGCCGAGCCCGAACGCCTCGAGCTTCCGCCCCCGCTTCCAAGCGACGGCGAGCAGCGCAGCCCAGCCGAGCGCGCACACCACGCCCGCGGCAAACCGCGGGTCGAGCGGCGACGTGACTACTGTGCGCTCGGCGGGCGAGTAGTCCACCCGCAGGGTGAGCGGGAAGACGAGCAGCCGCGCGACGTCGGCCAGGCCCTGCATCGCGGTGAGCCGCACGGTGAGTGGAGACTCCCCGACGAACAGCGGCGCGATGCTCTCGGACCCCGCGAATGGGTGTCGAACCACGGCACGAACCACCGCATACGCGCCGCCCACCAGGACCCAGCTCGCGACGAACCGCGCGATGCGACGGCGATCCGGCCGCGCCAGACCGACGAGCCAGCCCAGTCCAATGAGGGCGGGGGCCACGGCCGCGTTCTCCTTGGAGAGGAGACCGAGCGCGAGCGCCGCGGCGCTCCAGCCGACCCGCTCGCGCACCAGAGCCGCGTACACCGCCAGCCCCACAAACAGCGCGGCCATGAGCTCCGCGCGGCCGACGACATTCGCGACGGCCTCGACATGGACCGGATGCACGGCGAACAGCACGCCAGCGACGAGTGCGGCCGTCGTGTCCGCCCAGCGGCGCGCCAGGGCCGTCACCGCGACCGCCGTGCCGGCGTGCCACAGCAGGTTCACCGCATGGAACCAGACCGGACCATCCACCCAGCGGTCGAGGGCGAACCCGGCGATCACGAGCGGGCGGTACATATGGCCCCCGAGGTCGGGCGGCCAGTACGGCGCTCCGAACGTGCGCCAGATGCCCGACGGGGCGGCGACCAGCGGGTTCAGCACGATGATCGGGACGTCGTCCACCGCGAAGCCATTCCGGAGTGCACCCAGGTAGACGACCAACGCGCAGCCGGCGACCGCCGCGTAGAGTCGGCGGTCGTCGGCGTTCGCGAACCCGCTCAAGGGCGGTTCAGGCGGCGGAGGTGGGCGGCGAGGTGGTCGGCCACGGCAGTGTCCCCAGCGAGACGCGCCGCGGCGATGTGCGCCTCGTACAGCCCCCGGCACGGGTTGCACAGACGATCGGCTCGCTCGAGCAGCGAGTCGGCCAGAGCCGGGCGGTGCAGTTTGAGCGCCGCGTGTGCTTCGAGGACGAGGGGGCGCGGGACGACCGGGCAGATTGATGCGGCGACGCGCGCCGCGTCGAGGGCCTGCGCGGTCTTCCCCTCCTCGAGGTAGACCGCGGCCATCCGCATCGGCCCGACGTAGGACGCCGGCGAATCCTCCAGCACGCTCAGCGTGACCCTGAAGTCGCTCCGCCACACGGGGACGCGCAACGCCGTCAGGGCGCCCCCGAGCAGCGCTACGGCGGCGACGAGCAGCGTCAGCGGCCGGCCCCGAAGTGCCCGCGCGAGCCCTCCCGCCGCGACGGCCAATCCCGCGGACGGCAGGTACAGGGTCCGCTCCGCCATCAGCACGCCGATCGGAAACAGCAGATTCGCCACGAGCGCGTAGGCCAGCGCGATCCAGGCGAGCCCCACCGCTTCCACCGCGCGACGGCGCCGCCACGCTAGCCAGAGCAGCAGTCCCCAGGAGGCGAGACAGAGGAGCCCGACCCAGAGCCGCCCGTCCAGTGGCATGGCGACGATCGTGCGCTCGTTGGGGGAGTAATCCGCCCGCAACGTGAGCGGGAAGACGAGGAGGCGAGCCACGTCGGCCAGCGCCGCGACCGCGGTGAGCCGCACGGCGACCGGGCTCTGCCCCCAGAAGGCGGGCGCCGTGGCCAAGGTCCCCGGATACGGGCTCAGCACGAGTTCACGCACGACCGCGTACGCCACCCCCGCGGCGATCCAGCAACCAATGAATAGCGCAAGCCGGCGGAGCGGTGGAGCCGGATGGGCCGGGTCGATCACCCAGACGGCGGCGATCAGTGCGGGCGCGACCACGGCCGTCTCCTTGCTGAGCAGGCCGAGGATCCAACAGACGGTGGTCCAGGCCACGCTTTGGCGCTCCACGGCCGCGTACACCGCCAACAGGGTGAAGGTCGTCGCCATCAACTCGGCGCGTCCCACGACATTGGCCACCGCTTCGACGTGGACCGGATGCACGGCGAACACCACGCCGGCGGTGAGGGCGGCCGCCTCGCCCGCCCAGCGGCGGACGAGCTGCGCCACGAGCAGCGACGCGGCGGCGTGCCACACGATGTTGACGGCGTGGAACAGGGCCGCCCCACCCAAGTGCCAATCGAGCACGTAGGTCGCGAGCGTCAACGGGCGGTACATGCCGCCGCCGATCGCGGGAGGCCAATAGGGTTGCGCGAACGCGCGCCACCACCCGCTCGCCGAGTTCACCAGATCGTTGTGAACGATGATGAAGGTGTCGTCCCACGCGAACCGGTTCCACAACGCTCCCAGATAGACGACCACCGCGCACGCGGCGACCGTGCCGTACAGGCGCCTAGCGCTCACGCCAGCGCCCTCGCGGCGGAAACAAGTTGTAGCGAAGGATGTGGAACAGTGCGGCCAGCCCGTCGCGCCACGTGATCTTCTTGCCTTCGGCGTAGGTGCGCCCGCTGTAGGAAATGGGGAGTTCCCAGATCCGCGCCCCTGCCTGCACGAGCCGTGCAGTGAGCTCGACCTCGATCCCGAATCGCTCCGCCGTGAGCGGGAGGCGCTTGAGGAGGTCGGCGCGGACCAACTTGTAGCCGGTCTCCATGTCCGTGAGGTTCAGATTCGTGAACATGTTCGAGACCAGCGTGAGTGCCCGGTTCCCCACCGAGTGCCAGAAGAAGAGCACGCGGTGCGGCCCTCCCTGGAAGCGCGAGCCATACACGGCGTCCGCCCGGCCGTCCCTGATCGGGCCGAGCAGCTGAGGGAGTTCGGCCGGATCGTACTCGAGATCGGCGTCCTGTGGGACGATCACCTGCCCGGTGGCGGCCGCGATGCCACTCCGAAACGCGGCGCCCTTGCCGCGGTTCGCGGCGTGATGGATCACCCGCTGGACGAGGCCCTCCTCCAGCAGCCGGTCCAGGATGGGGCCGGTGCCGTCCGTCGACGCGTCGTCGACGGCGATCACCTCGAGGCGCAGCGGGACCCGTCGTAGCTGCCGCAATGCGGCCTCGATGGTCGCCACCTCGTTGAACGCGGGCACGACCACCGAGAGCAGCAGGTCGTCGCGCGACGGGTCGGGTGACGTCAGGTGGCCAGCTCCGCGATCGCGATCAGCGACTGCCCGATCCGCCACGGGAGCAGCCGCTCCAATCGGAACAGCGGCACCAGTGCCTCGTAGCAGCGTAGCGCGCCTGCCGGAATGAGCCGGCGGCGCAGCACGCGACTGGTCAGCCACCATCCCAGAACGCCGGCGAGATTGAAATACTCGAGATGGCGCAGGCGAAAGCCGGCGGCGGCGAGCTTCCGACACACCTCGTCCGGGGCGTAGCGGCGGAAGTGTCCCAACGCCTGATCCAGGGTGCCATACAGGGCCGCCAGCGACGGCACGAGCAGCACGAGCCGGCCGCCGGGCTCGAGCAGCTCAGGCAGCGCGCCGAGCGCGGCGGCGTCGTCGGCGATGTGCTCGAGCACGTTGAGACAGATGATGGTGTCGAAGCGCTCCGTGCCGAGCCAGGGGGCAACGGCGGGCAACCGCAGCTCGGCGACCGTGACCTGCGGCCGGGCCGCGAACCGCTCGCGCAGGCGACCGAGGTAGTACGGCTCGCTGTCGGTGAGCACGACGCGCTCGCGGTCCACCAAGAAGGCCGACATGTTGCCGATGCCGGCGCCGATCTCGAGGACCCGACGCCCCACCCAGGGGCGCAACCGGTCAAACATCCATCCGTTGTAACGGGAGGCCGTGGCGATGCGCTCGAGCGTCGCGGCCCCCACCTGATCGGCCGCCTCAGCCGGTGGCATCGCCTTCGTACCGGCTCAGCTTGCGATACAGGGTGGAGGGGTCGA
>WNFD01000119.1_pt1 | contig 69154 bp, 58 predicted proteins | sample 5400491 | NCBI WGS metagenome assembly WNFD01 (sample SAMN13153343, study PRJNA577476) | soil metagenome | isolation source: 120 cm saprolite under Douglas fir tree site 2 hole 2 replicate 2 | place: USA:California | collected 2015-04-18 | reverse complement strand
ATGAATGACGTGATAGTTCGTTACCACCCTGCCGTCACTGCCGACCGCAAACCCGCTGCCGCTTCCCAACTCCAAGCCTGTCTGATCGCGTAGTACCACTCTGACGACAGATGGGCCTGCCTCTCGTGCGATTGTTGGAACATCTTTCGCTGGCTTAGGAGATTGAGCCGTCGCGACTGCAAGCAGGGTGAAAACCGCGATTGCGGACGTTGGCCATATACGGGAATGAGTATTGAAGGACATCAGCACAAACAGTCAGGCGACTAACGTCACAGAGTCTCCCCCCTGAGCAGTTGGGTCGTCAACGAAAATGTGACTCATCGGCTGTGTACGCATCGGCTGCATGCACTCAAGATGGCAACCGATGCCCCTCGATATCCGCATCCGCTTTGGCCGGGCTCTACGCCGCATACGCGAGGAGCAGGGGATCAACCAGGAAGAGGCGGCAGAACGTTGCGGGCTGCATCGGACGTACTACAGCGGTATCGAGCGGGGAGTGAGGAACGTATCTCTGGTGAATATCGAGAAGGTTGGAAAGGGTCTCAAGACCAAGCCTGCCGAAGCTGTTCGAGCGGATCTGATAACTACTTTGCGCCGAAAACCAGAAAATAATCTATTCCATCTTTGACGAAATCATCTTGTTCAAACAGTTGGTAGCCACGCTTATTACGCTTTTCCCGCTCGACCTCCAGAGTTATGTGAAACAAGCGCCGCGAGGGAGATTATGTGTTAATGGGTGTAACTTCACCCTCCAGCGCCAGCTTCTTGCCACCGAGAAGTCCCACCAGGGCTCCAAACCCGATCTTCGCCATGTCAAAGAAGCCCAAGATCACCTTCTCGAACAATGGCGGTGGTTGCTTTCCGGCGACCAGGGAAAGCACGAGGCACAGCACGATGAAAAGCCCAGTCCCACCGGACGCAGTCACGAACACTAGCTTGAACTGAGGGTTGAGCGGTGGATGTTTCGAGGAATCTGCTGTCAATCGCCCGAGCACCTTTCGACCTTCGGGAGTGTCCACGCACACGTACTTCCCAAGGCTAGCCGACCACACGGAACTTCGATTCGGGGTTTTCAGGCACTCCGCAGCGATATTGGCCATTTCCGCTATCATGATGGCTTCCTCTAATGCGACGGTGTCTGTCAGTAAATCCCAAGAACCTGGCCAATGCAACAGATATAGCCGGAGTGAAAGCTGTTGCGGTCGGAATAGCGACCAAGGCGTTTGTTCCTCGGGCCGGCTAGGGAAACGCCGATGCCGTCATAAGGCGCCGAACTGATGCGCAGAACCGGCTTGAGCCAGAACACCCTTGGTGCAATCCGGAGCGGCAAAGCCGTCCGCGCACGAACGCTGGCAATTCTGAAACACGCCACACCCACCTGACCCCAGCGCCTTAGACACCTAGCGCAGAATTGCAGCTCGAAGCGTCCGGCGATATGCTAGAGCGACATCCGGACAGAGATCGTCTGGAGCTATTTACTTCCTGGACAGTAACGGACTTCTTGCAGTTTGAACCGTCCGCGAGAATCCGAGGCCACAAACCATGACCCAATATGACACGCGCGCCGCGTTCGGTGCGAAGCAAACGCGCTCCTTCCAGGTCACACTTCCCTTGCACGAAACCTTTCGCTTTGTGCATGAGCCCATCCATGCACGCTTGGAGCAGCGCTTCGTCGGTCGTGCGGCGGATATTCAAGAACTCGCCGACCGGATCAGGTTTTCAGCGGGAGGATCCTTCCTCATCACTGGATATCGTGGGGTGGGCAAGACCTCGTTCGTAAATCAAGTTCTTAGCAGGATCGAAAAAGATACGTTATTGCTTGACATACAGATAAGCCTTGCAAGGCCTCTCCAACCGAGTGAGCTGATGCACCTCATAGTCCGGCGTCTTTACGACCGTCTTTTTGAGAAACATCTATATCGGCGGCTTCGTCCGGACCTGCAAACTAGACTGGCTCTAGCGTATCAGCGCACATCAGCGAACGTTGTGCGCAAACTCTCCGAAGGCTGGGAGAGCGGCCTCGAACTGAGTGAGCTCAGAGTGGCGCGCCATGCCATACCCTTCGCACCGAAAATCAGCGCGAAGCGATCCCGAATTGTCGACCTTGAGACCTCTTTCTTAGCGTATGACGACAAAGCCGCGGAGCACGATCTAATTTGTATTTCACGTGAGCTGGCAGAGGGATTCGTGAGCATAAATCATACTGGCGGACCATGTTGCAACGTCTGACGCGACGTTTTCGAGCGAATAGACCAAATCAAAATCATCTTTGTCTTTGACGAGATGGATAAGCTCGACGAACATCCAGCGGAAGGGACTCAGCAAAGCGCAGTAGACGAGATGCTCAGCGGGCTGAAGAATCTGTTTACCACTTCGGGCATTAGTTTTTTATTCGTTGCGGGAAAAGACTTGCATGAAAGATGGCTTCGGGATCTTTGGAGCGGGGACAGCATTTATGAAAGTGTTTTTTCATACGACAAGTATCTTCCTTGCATGTGGGACGACGTTGACGCGCTCTGCGCTCAGATGATCACTGTAGAGGACGGTAATTTAACATCTGATGTGCTAGATAGCCATAGGAAAGCTGTGTTCCAGAAGTTCAAGAGCTACTTGCGATTCAAGGGGCGTGGTATTCCACGTCGCATGTTGCGCGCGTTCAACGAGATGGTTGTGTGGGAGCAGGGAAGACCTGCATTGGCATTCACAAACGAGGACTTGCGGCGAGTAACGTTTTTTGCGGATTTAAATCGAAATCTTGAGTCAAATGCAAAGCGGCTATTCGGCAGTTCGACAGAAGACGTCTCTGGGACCCGGCAAGACCGGCACAAGCTTGGCATCTATTATGTTGTTGATTGGATTTTGCGGCAGGGACAGGTGGCGTTTACTGTTGGGGACTTGCTAACCGCTTCCAGCCGCCTTAGTTCTCGCATCGCGTTGGCGGAAAAGATTGCTCCCGGTGCCATTGCTGAACTCTTGGACGCCTTAATGGAGAACGAATATGTAGAAATCGTTCCACCCAAACTGGATGAAGCAGTGATTGGTAGAGATCCGGCTACGGACCAAAAGCTGTACCGTTTGGTTGCGCGGCGGCTTGCTGAGATGAGTGATCTGAGTGCAGTTTTCGAGGAAGAGGCTTTTGCTGGAGAAGCAGCTACTGTTGATAAGATTGGGCGCTTTGAACTGCACGAAGAACTCGGTGCTGGTGGTATGGGCAAGGTCTACCGGGCATGGGACAGTGAGCGCAACATTTTTGTAGCCCTGAAAGTCTTGCATGCCTGGCTCTCAGCAAACCCCGATGCCAGGGCAAGGTTTCAGCGAGAATTCACCACTCTCAAGGCGTTGAAGCACGAGAACATTGTGAGATACCACGAAGCCGGCGAATCTCAGGGCAAGTATTTCCTGGCTATGGACTTGGTCGATGGGCTCGATTTGAAGACTCTCATTGCGACTTATGGAGCTCTTGAGATCGCGACCGCGGCGGCTATCCTGATGCCAATAGCTCGTGCAGTGCAATATGCTCATGACCTGGGTTTCGTGCGTCTGGACATCAAGCCCAGCAACATTATGGTCAGCGTCTCCGGACATGTGTACCTGATGGACTTGGGCATTGCGAAAACGAAAAGTTCTGCTGCGCAGACCGTTATCACTCAGACTGGCGACCTAGTGGGAACTCCGATGTACTTGGCGCCAGAACAATTCGGGCCTGGCTCGGCAGACCGTCGCTCGGACGTTTACGCTTTCGGTGCAGTGCTCTATGAAGTAATAACCGGATCGCGACCATTCCCTGGGACGTCACTCGCGGAGCTGTTGAGTCAGCACTTGCACGATCGGCCGGCACTCCCGTCCAGCACCACAAATGTACCGGACGTCTTGGACACTGTGATCTTACGCTGCCTGGAAAAGAATGCTGATGAGCGCTTTCAAACCATGAGTGAAGTTGCGGATGAGTTGCAGGCGCGGACTCTAGTTGCCTCGCAAAGCAACCTCTCATCTCTGATAACGGAGACGCGATCCACATATCGCACTCGCGAAAGGGAACAGAATTCGTCCACTCAATATTTTCGTGTGCAGCCGATGAGTGTATCACCCGCATCACCTGACCCGCCTGCCTTGGCCGCATCGAGTCGAGGGAGAGGTCACGCTATGACGCCCGAAATGCGACGCGGACCACGGATTGAGTTCTTCCAATCAGACAAGACGTGCCCTGTCTTTTTTTTAACGTCGGACACCGTAACCATCGGACGAGCACCTGATAGTTCGATCCACCTGGAAGATGCAGCTGGTGTCTCGCGTTATCACGCGCGCATCTCGCGTCAAGGCGACGGGTTCCTGCTAGTTGATTTGAATTCCTCAAACGGAACTCTTTTGAACGGAACACGAGTGCTTGATCCGGTGCCTCTGTCCGATAACGACGTTATCGCTATCGGCAATGTCCAGCTTATATTCCGAGAGGACTGAAGCGGCACTCCCGCCAGCCTCGCTAGCTTGGGCGGCCCACCCGCGCTTCGGACCCCAGGGGTATAGCAGTTTTCCCCTCTGTATGCTATCCCGCTAATCCCGTTGACTGGCATCCCTCGTGCCTAACATGCCGCGCAGACAGGCTCCAGACTCGGGGGAGGAGGGTTGGCTACGTCAGATGAGCCTTCAACAACGGGTCGTTGCTGTCGTCGTTTGGCCGGATTTTCAAATTTTTTTCCGCACGCTGGCTGTCCAGCCAATTCGCTATAATCCGGGTTCGTCGCTTTCCTGAGAAATGCAGCGAGGAACCACAGAACCGAGGGCTCAGTGAAACCCTGCAGGGAGTGTGGACACACCGTTTCGGAACAAGCGCCCCTTTGTCCCAGCTGTGGTGTGCCGTACCCGGCACGAGAGAAGTGGGACGGATGGGGATTCGAGTATAAGTCGCAGGCCACGCTTCTCGGAATGCCCATTCTGCATGTGTCGTTCAAGTTTCGTCCCAATCGTGTGCCAGTGCCAGCCAAAGGAGTGATCGCAATCGGGCAATTTGCCTGTGGTGTGCTAACCATCTCGCAATTTGGAGTGGGTGTCTTTAGCGTCAGCCAGTTCACTATCGCTGGATTCGCCCTAGCCCAGTTTGCTGTCGCCTATTCTTTGATCGCGCAGTTCGGGATCTTCCTTCACCAGGGCCGAGGCCTATTGGTCTGGAGTCTAGCTGAGATCATCCGCCACTTACGGTAGACAACTAAACTCTACGCCCGAAGAACTTTTAAACAGGATTCCGCTGGCGCACTGTCTATCCTGTGGGTTAGGGCGGCAGGATCTGGCCCAGTTAAAATTTTTTTCTGCACGCGACCAAGTACATGTATATGGGGCGGGGGGCCGGGGTGCCCCTAGACAATTGGCAGAGTACAGCCGGAGCGACACAGAAAAAAATGTGCCCAGTTTTGTGCCCACCACCAAACCCTACCGAGCGCGACAGCTTGTCGCAGCATCGCTGGAAAGCCTTGCTGGACAAGGCGTGTGTAGCACTTGGTCGCAATTGGTAACTTTCCGTGTAAGATATTGATTATTCGTGTGGCAAGTCCTTTTAAGGCATGGGTCGATGGTTCGAGTCCATCCGCGCTCACCATGTTTCTTACCACTTCGGCGCATTTTCTTTCCCCGCTTTTTTCAGGAGCTTTCATGAAATCTGTCTTCACCCTGTCTCTAGGCCTAGCCATATTCGTCCTGCTTTTCCTTTCTACATCAATTCCCGCAGTGGCGTACGCCGGGGCTTCTGACAAGACCATCGTCTCGCGCGACGCTGAGGTCGATGGCGTCAAACTGCATTACCTGATGGCTGGAGACGGCCCCAGGGTCATTCTGCTGCACGGCTATGCGGAAACCTCGCGCATGTGGACTCCGATCCTGCCTCTGCTGGCGGAGCGATTCACGGTGATCGCGCCGGACCTGCCTGGCATCGGTGACTCGGCGATCCCAGCGGACGGTCTCGACATGAAGACGGCCGCGATCCGTATTCACGCGCTCGCCCACTTACTAGGTGTCGAGAAGGCGAGGGTTGTCGGGCATGACATTGGACTGATGGTTGCCTATGCTTACGCCACGCAGTTTCCGGCGGAAGTAGAGAAACTGGTCGTGATGGATGCCTTTCTCCCCGGCGTAGCCGGGTGGGAGGCTGTCTACAACAACCCGAGCCTCTGGCACTTCCGCTTCCACGGGCCGACTCCCGAAGTGCTGGTAAGAGGACGCGAACGCACCTATTTCGATTACTACTGGAATGACTTCGCCGCTGACAAGACTCGCTCGATTCCTGAGGCTGACCGCAAAGCGTACTCCGCGGCCTATGCGCGGCCGGGGCGCATGCGCGCGGGCTGGGGTTACTTCGATTCGTTCCCTCAAGCCGCCAAGGATTTTGCTCAACTTTCCCAGACCAGATTGGCGATGCCGGTGCTGTCGATCGGTGGGGAGAAGTCATTAGGAACAGTGCTGGGGGAACAGATGAAGTTGGTTGGGTCCGATGTCACCGTGGTCCTGCTGAAGGACACGGGGCATTGGCTGCTGGAGGAAAATCCCAAGGAGACGACCGACGCACTGATAAAGTTTCTCTGAGGGTATTTACCTACCGTATCCGCATCTAGCGCAGAGGGTTTGCTCTCGAACAAGCCATAAGCCTAGGCTAGAGACGTAGCTTGCTACGTCTTCTCGCCGCCGGAGACACAGCACGCTGCGTCTCTACCCCTAGTTACTCGATTACTCTGACACTAGGATGACGCCTGTTGAAGCCGCGAAGCGGAAAGCGAAAAACAGAAAGGAAGTACAGGGCTTGGGTCGGCTTCATTTGCCGGGAGAATTCGGTCTCGTCTATGATTCAGCGGGATTTTGCAGCCGGCATTCACCCATCGGCTGCTACAGGCCCGAATTGTACGAGGCCAATTGGCGAAAAGAGATCGGAGCTTCCACATCATGAAAACCATGCAGGGGCCGGCCATATTCCTTGCCCAGTTCGCGGGTGATGCCGCTCCTTTTAACACTCTGGACAATATTGCGCGTTGGGCCGCCAGTCTGGGCTACAAGGGTGTGCAGATGCCGTCCTGGGATGGGCGCCTGTTTGATCTGAAACGTGCGGCGGAAAGCGAAACTTACTGTGATGGGGTGCTGGGCACCCTGACGAAGCACGGTTTGCAGCTTACTGAACTTTCCACTCATCTTCAGGGACAGTTGGTGGCTGTGCACCCCGCCTACGACCTGATGTTTGACGGATTCGCCCCGGAACAGGTTAGAGGAAACCCACGAGCGCGGCAGACGTGGGCAGTGGAGCAATTGCGGCTGGCAGCGCGGGCGTCAGCGAATCTGGGGCTGAAAGCGCATGCTACCTTTTCTGGTGCTCTGGCCTGGCCCTATGTTTACCCGTGGCCGCAACGCCCCGCCGGACTCATCGAGACCGCGTTCGAGGAGTTGGCGGCTCGCTGGCTGCCCATACTAAATGCATTCGAAGAGGCGGGAGTGGATTTATGTTTCGAGATCCATCCTGGAGAAGACCTGCACGACGGGGCGACCTTCGAAATGTTTTTAGAGCGGGTGAAAAATCATTCTCGATGTCGTCTTCTGTTCGACCCCAGCCATTTTGTGCTTCAGCAGCTCGACTATCTGCAGTTCATTGATCTTTATCACGGCCACATCAAGATGTTCCACGTGAAGGACGCGGAATTTCATCCTTCAGGACAGCAGGGCGTATACGGAGGCTATCAGTCGTGGGTGGACCGGGCAGGACGCTTCCGCTCCTTGGGCGACGGGCAGGTGGATTTCAAGAGAATTTTTTCCAAACTCACGCGATACGGATTTGAAGGCTGGGCCGTTCTCGAATGGGAATGCTGTATAAAGAGTAGCGACCAGGGTGCGGCTGAGGGCGCTCCGTTCATCGCGCGTCATATTATTCAGGTGGCGGCGCACTCGTTCGACGACTTTGCGGGTTCCGGCGCCGATCAGGCAGCCAATAGCCGGATGATGGGCCTGGAATGAGCTTTCAGCTGTCAGCCATCAGCTATCGCCTTTGGCAAAGAACTGAGAGCTGAAAGCTGAAAGCTGAGGTGACCGGAAGGATGAATCCGTGAATGCCGACAAAAACAGCGGTGTGAAGAAATTGAATCGACGCTTGCGGCTTGGCATGGTTGGTGGCGGTCCGGGCGGGTTCATCGGGGCGGTGCATCGCATTGCCTCCCGGCTTGACGATCGTTTCGAGTTAGTGGCGGCGGCGTTGTCTTCCGATCCAGGTCGCGCTCGTATCGCCGCGCTTGATCTGCACATTGCACCAGAGCGCGCTTACGGCAGTTTCGCAGAAATGGCTTCGGCGGAGGCAGCGAGGAAAGACCGCATCGATGTCGTCTCGATCGTAACCCCCAACCATCTGCACTATCCGGCGGCGAAGGCATTTCTCCAGGCTGGCATCCACGTAATTTGCGACAAGCCGCTCACGACGACGCTCGAAGACGCACTGGACCTGGCTCAGACCGTTCGCCGCACCGGCCTTCTTTTTGCTGTGACTCACAATTACACCGGTTATCCCATGGTTCGCCAAGCTCGCGAAATGGTGGCGAACGGAGAACTTGGCCCGATTCGCGTGGTGCAGGTGGAGTATGCGCAGGATTGGTTATCCACACCGCTCGAAAAGACCGGCCAGAAGCAAGCGCTCTGGCGCACTGACCCCGCGCAAAGCGGCCCCGGAGGTTCACTCGGGGATATTGGAACCCATGCTTACAATCTCGCGTCTTTTGTCACCGGCCTGAATTGCCGGGAGCTGGCTGCCGAGCTTACAACTTTCGTCCCCGGCCGCCGCGTGGATGACAATGTGCAGATCATGCTGCGCTTTGCGGAAGGCGCTCGTGGCCTTCTCTGGGCGAGCCAGGTTGCGCCTGGAAACCAGAACAATCTTCGCCTGCGTGTCTTCGGAGAAAAGGCAGGCCTTGAATGGAAGCAGGAAGAGCCGAACTGCCTGTGGTTTGCCGCGCTGGGCAAGACTCCGAACCTGATCTACCGCGCCGGGCCGGGAGCAAGTCCGGTAGCTGCGCACGCCAGCCGCGTGCCCTCGGGCCATCCGGAAGGATACCTGGAGGCATTCGCCCAACTGTATGCTGACATGGCGGAGCAGATCAGCGCCCGTATCGCCGCCCGCCCTGCGGATCCGTCCTCTTTGCTGGTGCCTACCGTCGAGGACGGCGTAGCGGGCATGCGTTTTATTTCTGCAGTGATCGAATCGTCCCGCCGGAACGCGGCCTGGACGCCTCTGCCCGGCGTAGGCTGAAGAAGTGGTCAGTGGTCCAGCCTAGTCTTCTGGTCTCCCGCTGGCCACTGATCCCTGATCACTGACCACTCATCACGAGTCGAGTACTATTCCGTGGTAAATGCGTGCGCAAGCGAGTACTCTCAAAGCAGTCTCTTACGCATCTTCCCGCCGTACCCTTCCTTGGAGACGGTTCCTTGCGAAGACCGACAGCGTTTTACGCTGTGCAAGGAGCCGCTATGGCTGACAAGACTTCCCGCGTTCGTGTGAAATCCGATGGCCATGCCCTTCCCGCTGTCGATGGACAGCTGGTTGAGAACGAGATTCTGCTGAGCTTGTCGGCGAAGGAACGCGACTTGATATTTCCTCAGTTAACTTTCATGGAGCTGAGAACGCACGTGGTGTTGCATGAACCAGGAGAGCTGATCAAGTTCGGCTATTTCCTCAATGATGGATTAGCCTCGGTGCTGACCGTTCTGACCGAGGGGAAAAGCGTGGAAGTCGGGTTGACGGGCAGGGACGGTTTCGTCGGCTTGCCACTGATCGTCGGTTTTAGCACCAGCCCAACCCGGACGGTAATTCAGATTGAAGCTACTGGTTTCAGGATAAACGCCAAGAATCTGGTGCAAGTCATGCGCCAATCCCCAGGGCTCGTGAACCGGCTGCAGCGCTACGTGCAGATTCTGGGCATGCAGGGAACCCAGGTAGCCGCCTGCAATCGGCTTCACGAAGTGGATGAGCGGTTGGCGCGTTGGCTACTCATGTGCCAGGACCGCATCGGCTCCAATTTCGTGGCGTTGACCCAGGAATTTCTGGCGCACATGCTGGGCACGCGCCGGGCCAGCGTAACCGTGGCTGCGGGCATCCTGCAGAAGGCCGGGCTGATTACTTACCAGCGCGGGCACGTCAATATCGTTGACCGACCACGGCTGGAAAGCGCTGCCTGCGAATGCTACGAAATGATGCAGCAGCAGCATAAGAAATGGAGAAGCGAAGTGGACGGACACTTCATTGAGTAATTGGGCAATTTGGTAATTGAGCAATTGAGAAACAAGATTGTTCCTAAATTGCCCAAGTCCGCAATTGCCCAATCCCCCTTCCCCAATTACCAAAGTCCCTCTTCAGGCGAAAAAGCCCCGCCCGTACAGGCGCGTGCTCGCTTACAATAGCGGGGATGCAAACCGGCGGAATAACGGGTACGAAGATGAGTCGCGATTGGAAACAGTGGGAAGGCCAGGTGGTGAATGGCAGCTTCCCTCTGCGCCAATACCTGGGCGGCTCGCATCACAGTGCGGTGTTCCTCACCGAACGTCGCGGGCGCGAGCCGCAGAAAGCCGCGATCAAGCTCATCGCCGTGGATCCGGCAAGCGCCGCGATCCAGCTGGCCCGCTGGGAGCTTGCCGCAAAACTGTCCCATCCCCACTTGCTGCGCCTGTTCGAAACGGGAAGCTGCCAGCTGGATAGCGTGGTCCTGCTCTACGTGGTGATGGAGTACGCCGAAGAGAACCTGGCGCAGATTCTTCCCCAACGGCCGCTCACGCCCGCAGAGGCGCGTGACCTGCTGGAACCGGCTTTGGACGCCCTTGCTTACATCCACGGCAAGTCGCTGGCGCATGGTCGTCTGAAGCCGTCGAATATCCTGGCGGCGCACGATCAGCTGAAACTTTCGAGCGACAGTCTGGTCCGCGTCGACGAATCGGCGAGCGGTGTCGCTAAATCGGGCGTCGCCCTACCGAGCGTCTACGACGCGCCTGAGGTTGCGATCGGGAAGATCTCGTCCGCCTCGGACTCCTGGTCGCTGGGTATGACATTGATGGAAGCTCTCACCCAGCGCCTTCCTGTGCGGGAGGGAATGGCGGAACCGGTGCCTGAAACCGTGCCCGTTCCGTTCATGGGAATTGCGCACTGCTGTCTACGCCGCGATCCGCAGCGCCGGTGCTCGGCTGCGGACATCGCGGCGCGGCTGCGATCGACTTCGTCTTCATCTACAGCTACGTCCAAATCCGTATCCAAAGCCCAAGGGCCTTCGACCCTCAGAATACCGGCCGCAGCGGCGAAGTGGCGCTACATTCTTCCGGTGACAGCTCTGGCACTAGTGGCGACCGCAGTGCTGATCGGTCCCAAGCTGCTAAATCAGAGCCCTGAGGGGCAGCCGCAGGCAGCAGTTTCGGCGGAACATTCAGCTGAGAGTTCTTCGCCACGCTCGTCAGAACGTTCTTTTGAGCCGCAGAACGCTCCTGCGAAGTTGCAATCGGCGCCGGTGAAGACAAAACCATCTGCGCGGAAACCGGTCGGCACGAATCAAAGTTCGAGCGGCGCTGTTCCCGCGCCGGCGTCTGCTCCGCCAGCACCCGAAGCGTCAGTCCCCGCATCCAGTCAGGGCACGGTGCTGCAGCAAGTTGAACCTTCGGTGTCGAAGTCAGCCAAAAATACGATCCACGGCACAATCAAGGTGCGGGTGAAAGTTGGGGTCGATCCCTCCGGTAGCGTGGAGAGCGCGACGTTGGTTTCCCCGGGCCCCAGCAAATATTTTGCCCGCCAAGCCATGCAAGCCGTGCAGCAGTGGAAGTTTGTGCCTGCTCCGGGACACTACGCGCGTACGTGGATCGTGCGCTTTGGCTTCAGGCGTTCGGGAACTGACGCCGTTCTCGAGCCCGCGCAGCCTTAGCGACTTGATTTCAGAGCGTTGATGCTTTACCCAAGAGCCGCTTTGGGGCTTTTCTGCGCCATGCGGTTCGCAACGCGCCTTCCAGTATGTCCGGTGCCACCTTTGACAACCGTACGCGGGTGGAGCCCTTTCCGCCCCCATCCAGCTGGAACCGGCGAAAACACTCTGGGCCCGTCCTCGACCATCCCGGCTTGCTGCTCTGGCGTTAGCAGCAACACGCCATAGCCTTCAGACTCGAGAGCGAAGGTCGCGAAGATTTTTCCTCCGACTCTAAAGTCGGCCTGCCCGAAATGCGAGCCTTCCACCGCTTCTGGCATGCTAAGAGCGATACGTCGAAAATTCGCTGCGGTCACGGCCTCTATTCCTCTTGACTACGTTCCTGCTCAATCTAGCAGTTGGTTCCCGCATGCCAAATTCCGAATTGGAGCTAACTGGAAGGGAGGCGCAATGGCGAGGCGCAATTGAGTTAGTTGCTTTGGCGAGGTCGAGCATACAATGGGCTGCGCTTGAGACAGGACACGTAAGAGTCCCTACACGAGATCGAAGTTCTTGAAAGGGCTTATGCAAACAAGGACACTTCTCCTGACGTTTCTGCTGTGTTCGGGACTGGCGGCAGAAAATTTGGAAAAGACCCAGAAGAAGGCGCTTGAAGCTCAAGTCAAGACCATGACTGCGGAAGCCGAAAGCCTTGAGAGATCTGGTCATCTGGCAGAGGCGCGCATCAAGTATGCCGAGTCGCAGGCGCTGATCGAGATGAAAGACGTCACCGATGTCCTCAAACGTTTGGACGAAGAAATTCAGAAGCGAGTGAAGAACACATTGAGCGACTCACGCAAGCTCTACGAGTTGCACAAGTTCAAGGAGGCTGCCACTGCCCTGGACGAAGCTCTGAAACTGCAGGCCTTCCAGCCGGTGCTGGCGTACGACCTTGCGCTCTGCTATCACCAGCTCGGTGAACGCGACAAGGCCCTCGAATACCTGCGAAAGGCCAAAGCAGGTACGGCCGACCCGAAGCAAAAGCAGAAACTCTTGCAGCTGCTCACGTTTTTCACTACGGGAGAGAGCGGGCTTTCATTGAACGACAGCGATAGAGATCGAGTCGCTCGGGTGAACACTCTCACCGACAGCATCGGCTTGGAAGCATCGCTGGAAGATGGAGCGGGAGAGGAGACGTCGTCTGAAGCCGACCGCCCGTCGTCACAGCAGGCAAGTCAGGTGCCGCTCAAAACAAACGCGCCAGCCAACGCCCATACCGACACGAATGCCGGTCACAGGTCGAGTCTGTGCAATGCGCTGGGTGAGCTCAAGAGCACTCTAGCCACGAGTCCGTCCGCGACCTTCAATCTGGCGAATTGTGCTGAGACCAATGGACGACCGGCTGAGGCTGTCCGATTGCTGGAAAAGTATTTGGAAATGACGCCCAGTACCCTCGATGCCAGTGAAGTGCGCGCTCGCGTCGCTGACTTGAAATGGCTGCTGACTCTGCCGGGCCAGAATGGAGTGGACATTCGCCGGTTGTATGCATCGGCCTACGGCTCGCTCGCGGAGCGCAAGTACGATCGTGGGCTGGCAGACTTCAACAAGGCCGGGGAACTGGCGCCTGAATTCGCCCTTACTAAATGGAAACTGGGGCTGTTCTATGAAGCCATGGGAAACGTCGATCGGGCCCGGGAGAATTTCACTCGCTACCAGCAGCTTACCTCCGACCAGAGTGAGAAAGACGAGGCTAATTTGCACCTCACCACCCTGGAGGCGAAACGCTCCAAATATGACGAGGAGATAGGCGAGGCTGAGGACATTGTTGCAGATTTATTCAACCGGGCAATGAAGCTGACTTTCAATGGGTCCGAGAACCGCAGCGCCTTGCGGGTAAAGCGTGCGCGTGTGAAAAAGAAGGAAGAAAGCAAAGCGCGGAACCGAGTCGGTGGCTTTGCCATTCCCTTCGCTTACGCGCAGCAGCAACTGGCGCGGGCGAGTGAGCATCTTCAGATCGCCCTGGCTCTGTTTCCGCTCGGCGCGGAGGCCAACGAGCTGATGGGATTGGTTTTCTTGCAGGCCAACGACGGTCACTCTGCAACCAAGAGTTTTGATGTAGTTGCCAGCCAAGGCCTGCCGGTTGCGTTCTATGCCGAAATGCGCGGCCGTAAACAGGACCAGGCAGTGAAGTGCGAGCTGAGTCGCGACCACCTCCGTTTGATCTTCCTGTCGTCGTACGACAAGAAAGGGAACCCGGCGCCACCCAGCAAGCCAGCCGGAGAAGATGGCCTGGGCGACATGATCGTGGAACCCTCCGCTCCCCGTCAACAGGCGTTCGATTCCCTTGACCTGACCTTAAGCGAGATTAAGAAGGTAGAGACCGACAAAGGGCTGCTCAAGCTGAAACTTTCCCAACAGGAAATCACGTTGTCCCCGATTTACCTGCCTTCCTTCACACCCGTCGAGGGTCCGCAGGCGCGAAGGTTCGCCAACAACTACACCCGGCTGTTCGTGCGCTATCCGGGGCTGGAGGATTCCAAGCTCGGAACCGAAGGCATGAGCGGGGGCGAGAAGTTCAAAATGGGATACAACATCGCCAACGCCAGCATGGATATAGCGATGTCTGGGTTCACCCCAATTAGCGCGATTTCAAGCGTGCAGGACGCAATCTCTATTACTCGAACCATTCGGGCGGCGATGGTTTCGCTGAGTGTGAGCTTTGCGACGTGGGAGAAGAGCGTGGACGACCAGCAGCAACTCCTGGCGGGCAAGTCGTTCAAGGCCATTCCGACCCAGCCGGTGAATCTGGCATTCGTACAGGAGGCGAAATAGCGGGAAAACTTTGAGCTAATCGGCTCAGGAACCGCAGGCGGTCGCCGGTATCGTTCATAGTTCAGCGTGAGCGGGGCAGAAGACAGGGATTCCCTACTAGAGCGGCTGCCCAAGAAACCGTCCATCAAACCGGGTACCCTTGGGGGAACGTCGCCCTTGGCGGCGGATCGGCTCCAAGTAAAGCATTACATGGGGCCGCCAGACTCAGGCATTCGAGGGGGCTCGTAGCGCATTTTACGCCAAGGTCCCGGCTCATGCTCATTTGCTTTCGGCGGCCGGCACATACCTCGAATCGCTCCCCTGCTTCGCAGAATCAGGGTGTGGCACGGATGTGGGGATCGAGTTTGGTTCCGTCCTCAAATTCAAAATGCGCCTTATACGTGTGGTTCATACACTCCGGCCGGAGTGGCCCCGAATTGACCTGAAACCCGAACTCGGGATTGTCCTCCGGGAACCGCCGGTAGAACAGCGGTAGAGGTGCATCCGGGTCCTCGTGCCGGTCCACCTTCAGCACGCGAAATTTCTTGTCCTTGCAAAACCAGTGAATCGAATCCTGTAGACCGTAGGAAATCGTCACCTCTGGATGTTCTTCGGCCGCCAGTCTCCAATTGATCTCATATTCTTTTTGTTCGCCCCAGTTCGGCCGCATTCCCATGACTTTGGCAGTTTCTCCCATACAATCCTCCTTAGTTCCCCTTTGAGGGGCGCAATCATACGTCATTTGGCCAAAATTAGCTGCTGGAATCTGGGCTCATCCCGCAGATTATCGAGCTCTGGAGCGGCCCGGATTTCCGCCGGGGAAAACCCCCGGGCTCGCGCTTTCTCCAGCCACTCAAGAGCCTGGTCTTTTTCTCCAGACTGGTTATGGACGACGGCCGCAATCGCGAGATATTCGGGAGTATCTGGATTCAGATTCAGGGCCTCCTGCAGATGTTTAAGAGCCTGGGAGCGGTCCCTCAGCATGGCGTAATAATTCGCCATCATTATGTGAGTGTCTCCGTCTCTGGGATTGACGCGTAAGGCCTCTTCGGCCATGCGAATTGTCCGCTCGTACATCTTAGGAGCCTGGCTTCGCGCGCTTGGACTCCAGTAGTAGGAGCGAGCCAGATTTCCGCAGGAAATGTAGTCCTTCGCGGTGGCCGTGCAGGCGTGCTCAAGCGCCGCCACGGAATCATCAAAGCGGCGCAAGTCGAAGTAAGCGATGCCAAGGTTAGAGTAAGCCTCGGGTGTCGGAAACAGGGCGATTGCGTGCTCCAGAGCTTCAATTGCCCGGCCGTAATCACCCATAAAGATGTACGCACCACCCAGGGCGCGATAGCCATGGGGATCGTCGGGAGCGAGGGCGACGGCCTGGCTGAACTCGCGTGTCGCTTCCGCATATCTGGCTTGGTGAGAATAGAAACTGCCCAGCCAGCCGTATCCCGCCCAGTACTGGGGACGGACCTGAATGGCCAGCTGGTAAGTCTTTTCGGCTTCCACTAACCTGCCCAACCGTTCGTATACGGAGGCCAATCCACGATAGGCGCCCTCGCTGGTCGGGTCCATCTGTACGGCGCGCTGGAATTGCTGGGCTGCTTCTTCGTATCGGCCGCGACTGACGTACACCGTGCCCAGGCAGATGTGACCATTGGCGGAGTCGGAGTCGAGGGCCACGGCATGCTCACAGGCCTGGGTCGCCTTATCCAACCATTCTGGTTCGTGGGTTGCATCGTACCTGGCCCAATAGGCTTCTCCCAGGCCGGCATACGCCAATGCATAGTTGGGATCGCGCTCCAGCGCGCGGCTGAAGAGCGCGATGGCGCTACTCACATTCTCTGCCTTGTGGTACTCCTGCAAGTATCCGAGGCCACGCAGGTAATAGTCATAAGCCGCCGGCTCCTGGGTGCCGTGCGCGACCAGGGCCTGGCGATCGCTTCCTTGGAGTTGCAACCCGAGCATGTTCACCACGCTTTCGACCACCCGGTCTTGCAGGCCGAAGACATCGCTCATGTCGGCGGTTATGGTATCGGCAGAGAGTTGTCGCATGCTGGTCGCATCCACCAGGCTATAGGTTATTCGCACTCTGTTGCCCGATTCCTGCAACGAGCCTTCCAGCACCAGATTGACCCCGAAACCCTTGCGCGCCTGTTCTACGTTCGTGATACCTTCTGCGCGAACCTCGCTGGTGGGAACAATTTGGAGCGGATAACTGCCGGTGAGCTGGGTAAGCTTGACCGCCAGAGTCTCAGTCAATCCGTTGCAGAACGCCTTGGTATTGGGATCGTCGCCGGTTGAAATAAAGGGCAAGACTGCAAGATGTATGGGGGTTGGCTTGCCGAGTCCGAACCAACCCTTGACTTTGTCCTGATGGTAGAAAACTGCCAGCAAGCCGGCAGCAATCAACAGTGCAGAGATCACAGCCAGCAGTGTCCGCCTCGGCTTGCGCTTCACCCCCCGTGGCAGCAGGCGCGATAGCCCGGTGGAAGTGATATCGCTCTGGACCAGACGCAATTCCTCCAATAATTCGCGAGTGCTGGCTTGGCGCTGCCCTGGCTCTTTGGCCATGGCTTTATTGACCAATTTTTCCAGTTCTTCCGGGACCTTTGAATTAAAGATATGGATTGGGGCTGGCGTCTCGCGGCGTATGCGATCGCTGGTAGCCACGAAACCGTGGGCCAGAAAGGGGTGATGGCCAGCCAAGACTTCGTAGAAGACAACTCCCAGGGAGAAAATGTCAGCGCGTCCATCGGGAGTGTTCTCCATCAAGACCTCGGGCGACATGTAGGCGAGCGTGCCGCTCACAGTGGCCGACCGGTCGACGGTAGTGCTCTGGTCGGACCGTGGAAGATGTTTGGCGACGCCGAAGTCTAGAATCTTCACCTGACCATCGGTGGTCAGCATGATATTTTCCGGCTTGATGTCGCAGTGCACGATGCCGTGTCCGTGCGCCGCCACCAAGCCCTGCACGCATTGCACCGCAATGCCCAGAAACTGCTCCAGGCTCATAGGTTCGTTCAAGCGCTGACGTAGGGTTTGGCCTTCGACGAACTCCATGACCAGAAAGATCTCGCCCTGTTCATCGATGACGTCATGGATAGCTGCGACATGCGCGTCGCTGAAGCGAGATGCGCGTTCGGCCTCTTCTTCGAAGCGGCGACGATAGAGTGGATCCGAGCGCAGGTGGGGCGAAAGCCGCTTGAGGGCGACGGTGCGTTTCAGGCGCGTATCTTCCGCCCGGTACACTTCCCCCATGCCACCCTTGCCCAGCCGCTCGCCAATCACAAAACGGCCCATGATGTGCCCGGTAAGAGACCCGGACAACTGGCTGTTGGCGGGTGGCGACGGATAATCTGTCATGGTGGGAGAAGCTCAGTGAGGCGCCCGACGACGGACGCTTGGCACAGGCGCACCTCCGGTGCGAGGGCAATATAGCTGGGCACTCGCCAGTGGAGACGAATCTTACTCCATGGTTCTAGGGTGGGCAAATCCGGCGTCGCCAGCGGCCCCCAGGACTAACGGCAATGGGGAATTGTGGGAGTGGACGACTTGAGGTTTGTCATCCACGAGAAGACGCTCGGGTTCGCTCACATTCAGTGTGCATGAGCAGAACGGACGCGTCTTTGGAAACCTGGGCATTCCGTCGGTGGTGGACTGCAAAGCGATCATTCCCACCCGTAGGTCGGTGGTTCGGCCTAGCCGGATCGGCAGACACTTTCTGTCTAAAGCTGTCGGTGTGAACCGTATCGTTGCCCAACTTTTTTGATGCGTCCCATCCAAAACTTTCATCCAATAAACCCAGAAGTAGATTGACAGGCCTTGGCCTGCTATCTAGGATTGATAGGTTAATGTCAGCTTCCTGCCTAATGCGCTGCCAGTGTTGTACTTGTTGTTGTACGGGTGTATCCACTGGTGCCAGGGGGCTGCTGACCTAAGAATCATTTAGAAATCGGCAATTCCGCCCACCGCCAGTGCGACTTACTGGCGGTGGGCTTTTTTGTGGCCCAAATCCTTATGGCAAACGCAGTCACAGAAACCAAAGCGCAGCGGGTTGAACGGCTGAAGCGGGAGAAGAACCCGTGGGAGGGCCTGGAAGATATCCGCCGATTTGCCCGCGAGGGTTTTGGCTCCATCACGCCCGAATGGCTGGGTACATATTTCCGCTGGTGGGGTGTGTACACGCAGGGGGACGGCGCCGGAGCGATCGGGGGAAAGAACGGTGAGGGCAAAGCGCTGCCGTACTTCATGGTGCGAATCCGGATTCCCAATGGCCTGCTCCATTCCCATCAGCTTCGAACCATTGCCGACGTGACCGAAAAATATGCGCGTGGAACGGCCGACTTGACCGTGAGGCAAAACATCCAGCTCCACTGGGTGACGATTGAAGGTCTGCCCGAGCTTCTGGACGCATTGTGGGGCGCCGGCCTTACCACCATGGGTTCTTGCGGCGACGATACTCGCAACATTACCGGATGTCCTCTTGCCGGTGTGGATGCCGATGAAATCTTTGACGCCTCGTCGCTCGCGCTTGAGGCCAACCGCTTTTTTGTGGGCAACGGCGATTTCTATAATCTGCCGCGCAAGTTCAAAGTCTGCATTACCGGTTGCCACGTCTGGTGTGCCTATCCTGAGATCAACGATGTGGGTCTGACTGCAATTCGACGGGGCGGTAGAGATTCGGAGATTGGTTTCTCCTTACGTGTGGGCGGCGGGCTCTCGACCGATCCCCATCTGGCGGTTCGTTTGAACGCGTTTGTGCGCCGGCAACAGGTGATCCCGGTTCTGAAGGGGATTGCCGAGATTTTTCGCGAGAGTGAAAAACTGCGTGAAAACCGGGAACGCGCCCGCCTTAAGTTCCTCTTCCTGAGGCATGGTTGGACCGCCGACAGTTTTCAACAGGAACTGGAGCGGCGCATGGGGTTTCGCCTTGACCCGGCTGTGGAGGAGAGACCTCCTGACGATGTTTATCGCGATCACGTAGGAATCCATCCCCAAAAACAGACGGGATACTCCTATGTTGGAGCGGCCGTACTGCGTGGGCGGATTTCGGCCCAGCAAATGCGGGCCGCAGCCGATGCAGCTGATCGGTTTGCAGGGGGAGAATTGCGCACCACCAACATGCAGAACCTGCTGATTGTGAACGTGCCCAACCGCAACCTGGGGGCACTGGCGAGTGAATTCGAAGCGATCGGCTTACCCGTCGGCGGCTCGCCGTTCTGGCGCGGTGTCGTTGCTTGCAGTGGTTCGGAATTTTGCAAGATTGCAATTACCGAGACCAAGAGCTTTTCCCGCTGGCTGGTGGAAGAACTCGAGGAGCGACTGCCTGGTTTCGAGCAGCACCTGAAACTGCACGTCACCGGATGTCCCAATAGTTGTGGCCAGCATTGGATCGCCGACATAGGTATCGAGGGCAAGAAGATCAAGGTGGATGGCCGCCAGCAGGACGCCTATTACTTCTGCGTCGGCGGCGCGGTGGGACTGCACCAGTCGGTAGCTCGCCCTATCGGCTATCGCTGCCTGGCTAGCGAAGTGCCCGACGCCATCGAGCGCCTCTTGCACCGCTATCTGGACCAACGCTCGCCCGACGAAAATCTGCGCCGCTTCTTTGCACGGCATAGCAATGAGGAATTGCGCGAGTGTCTGGCGGGGAAGTTTTTGGCGGCGGTAGAGCGAGATCCCTCGCCCGGGAAGGTGCCGCACGCGGTTGAAGGCTAGAAAAGGAAAGAGGGAAGAGCACGACTTTAGTCGTGCCCGCCGCCGCAACTTTTGTGGAAGAAACGTAGGCTAATGCATGACCCTGTTCCCCATGTTCTTGAAACTCGAAGGGCGCTCCTGTCTGGTGGTCGGAGCGGGCGCCATTGGCGGGCCGAAGATCGAGAGCCTTTTGACCGCAGGCGCCTCGGTTCGCGTGATTGCACCGCGCGTGACCGCGGCGGTTGCCGAGTGGTCGCGGACGGGAGCGCTCGTTTGGGAGGCGCGAGAGTTTCACCCTGCGGATCTGGACGGCGTTTTCCTGGTCATTGCCGCCACGCATTCCCGCGAGGCGAACGGAACCATCTTCGGTGAAGCCCAGCAACGAAAGATCTTGTGCAATGTGGTGGATGATCCAGAGTACTGCGACTTTTACTATCCCGCGGTGGTAAGGCGGGGAGATCTTCAGCTGGCGATTTCAACCAACGGCCACAGTCCAGCTCTCGCCCAAAGAATCAGGCGCGAACTGGAAATTCAGTTTGGACCGGAGTATGGCGAATGGCTGGCGGAATTGGGAAAGATCCGGCAGCAACTTTTTGCCAGCGAGATGAATCCTGATGAGCGGCGCCGTCTGCTGCACGAGCTGGCGAGTCGTGCGGCCTTCGAGCAGGCGCAATCTGCGGGAAGCAAGGTCGAGCAAATTAGTGTGGGAGCAAAGTCATGAGGGGCAAAGTCTATCTGGTGGGAGCGGGCCCGGGCGATCCGGAGTTGCTGACACTGAAAGCGTTGAAACTTCTAAGGTCGGCTGAGGTCGTGCTGCACGACGATTTGATCGGACCGGAGATTCTTGCATTTATTCCATCCTCCACCCCGCGCCACAACGTTGGCAAGCGTTGTGGACGCAAGAGCATCAGCCAGCAGGAGATCAACAGGCTGCTGGTTCAGAAGGCGCTGCTTGGCCTGCGGGTAGTGCGTCTCAAAAGCGGCGACCCGCTCATTTTCGGGCGCGCCGGAGAAGAAATCGAAGCGCTGCGCAAGGCCAATATCGAATTTGAAATTGTTCCCGGCATCACGGCGGCGCTGGGAGCGGCGGCAAACGCGCAGATTCCGCTGACTCATCGTCAGGTTGCATCCGCGATCGTGTTGGTAACCGGCCATCTTGCCGGCAGCGACCAATTCGCCGATTGGCCCGCCAGGATACCGACGGACGCCACCCTGGTGGTCTACATGCCGGGCTACGAATATCGGAACACCGCGCGCCAGCTTCAACGGGCTGGCCTTCCAGGCACTACTGCTTGCGCGATTATTTCGCAGGCGACTTCACCCGAGGAACAGGTGCATGTGACTACGGTAGAAGACCTCGACAAATCTCCGCGGCTTCCATCACCTACCTTGCTGGTGGTCGGTGAAGTTGTGCGTATGGCGAAGCCTGCTGGCTTGTATGAACAGTTTGCCTGGAAGGATCTCGTGTCGATGTCGTTTGCTGCGCAAATCGAGTACGCCTCAACCAGTTCGGTTTTGCAGGCTGGCCAGGAGCGTGGCGAGTGAGAGAACACTTGGATCAAGTGCAGGCTCAGGCAGAAAAATGGCGGCCGGAAGAGATACTAAGCTGGGCGTTCGCTACGTTCGGAAAGGATGTAGCGATTGCGTCGGGCTTTGGGGTTGAGGGAATGGTGCTGCTCGACCTCGCTTCGCGAGTGCGTCGCAAGTTCCGGGTATTCACCCTAGACACCGAGTTCCTGTTTCCCGAAACCTACGACTTGATGGACCGGGTTGAAAAGCGTTACGGAATTAAGGTGGAGCGAGTCTATAGCACGCTGACCCCGGAAGAGCAGGAACGCGAGCACGGTGCCGCGCTCTGGAGTCGCGATCCGGACAGGTGCTGCGCCCTACGAAAGGTTGAGCCACTCAAGACAAAACTGACGGAACTGGCGGCGTGGATCACAGCCATTCGGCGGGACCAGACTTCCTCGCGCGCCGCCGCCCGCAAGGTGGAGTGGGACGTGAAATTTCAACGGGTCAAGATTAATCCCATTGCCGACTGGACCTCGGAGATGGTGTGGAGTTACGCCGTCAAGCGTGAAGTTCCTTACAATCCACTGCATGACCAGAACTACCCCAGCATTGGATGCACGCATTGCACGCGGGCCATTCGTCCGGGAGAGAGTGCTCGGGCTGGGCGTTGGTCCGGATCCGAGAAGACCGAGTGTGGGTTGCACGTTGCTGGTCCGGCAGCAATTGCACCGTTAGTGCAAATCAAAGTCAAAACTACGTTTGGCTACGAAGAGAGCTGAGTCGTAAAGCATTCAAAACCACGCAGGACACGAACTATCAGGCAAGGAATCATCTCTAAGACCAATCCTTTCTGTCATGTATCCTAGCCATCCGTGGCGTTGAAGCCTTCCTGGTAAGAAAGCCCCGCTGCCCAAAAAATCCATCAGTGCCATCGAAATTCTCGATTGTACTTACCCGGTTCATTGGAGATAAACAATGTAAAGATGAATCCGAGTCATATAACCACAGACCACGACGCCTGCGGTGTCGGCCTGGTCGCCCATTTGGGCGGAGCGGCTTCGCGCGAGATCGTAGAGCGTGCGCTTGAGGCCTTAATCCGCCTGGCGCACCGAGGCGGTGTGGATGCGGACGGAAGAAGCGGTGACGGCGCAGGCCTGCTCACCGGCATTCCGGATAAATTCGTCCGCAAGAGTGCGCTTCAAGCAGGCATCGAGTTACCCGCCGTGTTTGGTCTCGGCATGGTGTTCCTGCCGCCAGGCGAGCAAGAAGCGGCGCGCAGTTCGATCGTGGCGCAGGCGAAAGAAAGCGGGCTGAAATGTCTGGGTTGGCGTACCGTGCCGACCGATCCTGAAGTTGTTGGCCCACGTGCTTATGAAGCTCTGCCTGTGATCGAGCAATGCTTTTTCGCTGCACAATCGGAAAACTTGGATTTTGAAAGTCTCCTGTTTCATTTTCGCAAGAGCGCGGAGGCAGAAGCACCACTCGGAACTTACTTCTGTTCGCTCTCCTCACGCACGGTCGTCTACAAGGGACTGTTGACGCCTTCTCAACTGCCTGGCTTTTACGCCGATCTGCGCGACTCCGAGTTTGAGAGCCCCTTCGCGATCTTTCATCAACGTTATTCGACCAACACTCAACCCAGTTGGTCTCTGGCCCAGCCGTTCCGTTTTGTAGCTCACAATGGGGAGATCAACACCATCAGCGGCAACCGGCGCTGGCTGCGCGCGAAATCACCGAAGTTGCTTCGTGAGTTTGGATTCTCCGAAGGCGTTCGCCTGCTGGAGGATCGGGTCAGCGACTCGGCGAGTTTCGACAACGGATTTGAACTTCTTTTGCGCCAGGCGTACAGCCCGGCTGAGGCCATGCTCGGCATGGTTCCCCCCGCCTGGGAGCGTTCTCCCGAAGCGGCGACGGAACTACGAAGCTTCCTTGAAGAGCGCTCGCGCCATCAGGAACCGTGGGACGGCCCCGCCGCCCTGCTCTTCACGGACGGCTGCACGATGGGAGCCAAGCTTGACCGCAACGGACTGCGGCCCCTGCGTTACACCCTGACCTCAGACGGGTTGCTGGTAGTCGGCTCTGAGGTGGGAATTGCCGATCTTAGCGACAAACAGATCATCGAAAGACAACGGCTCGGCCCGGGAGAGATTCTGCTGCTGAATCCCGCCACCGGCGTGTTTGTTCGCCCCAAAGACTCATTGCGGCTGCGCGACCGGATTCGCGCGACTTCATCGCCGCCCTCGGTTCTTATCGCCCCAACCGACAAGGTCTGTACGGATACGACACCAGAGCCGAAGCAGATGATGGCCGCGATGGGTTGGAGTGAAGATCAATTTCGCCTATTGTTCCAACCGCTGGTTGAGCAAGGGCAGGAAGCAGTCTGGAGCATGGGGGATGATGCCCCGCCGGCTTCACTGTCCAGTTTCCGCCGTCCGCTATGGGACTACTGCAAGCAGCGATTCGCGCAGGTCACCAATCCTCCAATTGACTCGCTACGTGAGAGTCATGTGATGTCACTGAAAGTGTTCTTCGGCCAGGCTGTGCTGAACTCGCCCCTGCTCGATGGTGGGCAATTCGAGCAGCTAGAGAAAGAGCTGGGCACGACCGAGAGAATTCAATTCACTTTCCCGGTTTCGGCCGGATCTGAGGGAGCAAAGGCTGAGTTAACGCGCCTGCAGGAAGAGGCCAGGCAGGCATCGGCAAAGAACCCGGCGCTGATCTTGCTGACCGACCGGGGTGTGGAGGCGCAGCATGCGGCTTTGCCGGCGTTGCTGGCTCTGGCGGCGGCCTGGAAGTCGATGGTTGAGGCCGGGGCCCAAGATATTCCGCTGGTGATCGAGACTGGGCAGGTGATTGACACTCATCATGTGGCGCTGCTGGTTGCGGCGGGCGCAAGCGCTGTATTTCCCTATCTGGCACTGGAACAGGCCGCGAGCCTCAAGCCGGGCGGGGCCGAGAGCTACCGGGGCGCAGTGGAAAAAGGATTGCGCAAGGTGATCGCGCGAATGGGCATCTCGACGATTGCCAGCTACCGTAATAGCCATCTGTTCGAGATCATTGGTCTAGACCCCGAGGTTTGCAGCCAGTTTTTCGAAGACGCGAGTTCTTCTCTGGCTGGCAAGAGCCTGACCGGACTTTTGCAGGATTGTCTCGATCGTCATGCCGCAGCTTTCTCGGTCACGACCGCGCACTTGCAGGACAACGGGCTCTATCGTTTCCGGCGGCAGGGGGAGCAACACGCCAGCTCTCCCGAGCTGGTGCGGCGAATGCATCGCTATCTCAAGTCTCCCACCGAAGAGAACCGTCTCGCCTTCATGGAACTTGGCCAGCAGCGGGAGCCAGTGGCGGTTCGCGATCTTTTGGAGATTGTTCCCGGCGAGTCGCGACCGCTGGAAGAGGTCGAATCGGAAGCGTCTATCCTCCGCCGGTTCAGCACCCAGGCCATGTCGTTGGGGGCGATTTCACCGGAGACGCACCGCACTCTTGCCATCGCCATGAACCGCCTGGGCGGCCGCAGCAACACCGGTGAGGGCGGAGAGGATCCCGAGATCTATCGCGACGGCGGCGAAGCCAATAATCGGGTCAAGCAGGTGGCTTCGGCACGATTCGGAGTCACCGCGGAATACCTGGTTCACGCCGACGAGCTGGAAATCAAGATTGCCCAAGGCGCGAAGCCCGGTGAAGGCGGCCAACTTCCGGCCAGCAAGGTCTCGGTCTACATCGCACGCTTACGACATGCGGTGCCCAAGATGATGCTGATTTCTCCACCGCCACATCATGACATCTACAGCATTGAGGATCTGGCGCAGCTGATCTACGATCTGCGTGCGGTAAATCCACGGGCGCGAATCGGGGTCAAGTTGGTGGCCAGCGCGGGTGTCGGAATCATCGCCACCGGTGTAGCCAAGGCTGGGGCTGACGTCATCACCATAAGCGGCCACGACGGCGGCACCGGCGCGTCGCCGATTACTTCCATCAAGAATACCGGCATCCCCTGGGAAGTGGGTCTGCGGGACGCGCACTGCGCCCTGGTGAAAACGGGGCTGCGCAGCCGGGTGCGCTTGCGCGTGGATGGCGGCTTCAAGTTCGCGCGGGACGTGATCATCGGCGCGCTGCTCGGCGCGGAGGAATTTGGTTTTGGCACCGCCGCGCTGCTCGCATTGGGATGTGTCATGGCGCGGCAATGCCATCTCAACACCTGCCCGGTTGGCATTGCCACTCAGGACGAGAAACTACGCACTCGATTTGCCGGAAAACCGGAGATGGTTGAAACCTATTTCCGGGCGGTGGCCGCGGAGGTTCGCGACATGCTCGCGGCTCTGGGCGCCGGCTCGATCGACGACATCACGGGCCAGGTCGAACGCTTGCGGCCGCAGACCCCGCAGGCAGCAAAAGCGCTGGCTGGATTGCTTGACCCAATTGCTAGTCCGCGGCGGGTCGCGGGTCCAAGTGAAGAAGAAAGCAGTTTGTATCGCGAGTTGAATCGCACTCTGGGATCCAATTACGACGCTGATGACGTTAACCTGCGTGCCGCCCGCCGCCGCCGCTTCCCGATTACCAACTGTGATCGCGCGATCGGAGCCCATTTGAGTGGAGAAATGCTGCGACAGGGCTTAGCGCAGCAGGGTGACGGCCCGACCAAGTATGAATTTGTGGGCAGCGCGGGACAGACCTTCGGTGGATTTCTGGTGAACGGATTGAATTTCCGGTTGCTGGGCGAGGCCAACGATTACGTGGGCAAGAGCCTGTCGGGGGGTACGATTGCCATCACTGCCGGGGAAGAAGCGTCGGCTCGCGGTGATGTGCTTGCCGGCAACACCTTGCTCTACGGTGCGACCAGCGGGGAGCTGTACGTTGCGGGGCGTGTCGGCGAGCGATTTGCGGTGCGCAATAGCGGCGCGCTCGCGGTTGTGGAAGGCGTCGGTCAGCACGGTTGCGAATATATGACTGCTGGCGTGACCGTGATTCTGGGCCCGGCAGGAATGAACCTGGGCGCGGGCATGACCGGCGGCCTCGCCTATCTGTTGCGGGATTCCATCGGGGGATACGGTTACAACCAGCACTCGGTACGTCTGGCTCCCATCGAGGTGCGGGAAGAGTTGTGGTTGCGCCGGGTGTTGCGCAGGCACTTGCGTCTGACTGGCAGCCCGCGGGCAGCGGCCCTACTGGGCGCTTCGGCGCCACTGCCATTCTTGCGGGTGGAGCCGCTCGCGCTACCTTGTACGATTGCGGAGACCTGGGCAACAATCTTGACCAGATTCAGACGGCCGGTCGCGCCTCCGGTCTACGCGGTGCCAGTGGTTGCGACGGGAGCGTTGGGGGCGCTGTTGAAGACGGTGGTCCTCAAGGATGGGGACAGACCGTCGTCGATGCAGCCTGGGCTGGCTTGAGCAGTGTCAGATCGCCAGTTGCCGGATGCCAGATCGCAGTTTTCACATACCTCGCGTCGGTAAGCCTTTGCCAACCAGAGTTTAGAATCGGTTACACTTCTCCGCTATAATCTTTCCCTACTCATGGACTTTGACCAACTAGTAACGTTCTTGGAAGTGGCCAAGCTGGGGAGCTTTTCCCGGGCCGGGCAAAAAGTTTTTCGCTCTCAGTCCGCCGTCAGCGCGCAGATCCGCCAGTTGGAGCAGGAGTATGGCGACCGGCTGCTTGATCGCTCCGGCAAAGATGTGACCCTGACTCCCGCCGGCAGGGTGCTATTCGCTTACGCTGAGCGCCTGCTGCAGATGCGGGATGAGTCACTGCTCGCGGTGGCGGATCAGGGCACCAGTCCCCGCGGCACGCTGGTGATCGGCGCCAATGAGGCGACTTGCCTGTACGTTTTACCGGATGTCTTTGCCAAGTATTGTCATCTGTATCCCGGCGTGCAAATTAGCATTTATCGCAACTTCAGCTACAAGATTGTCGAGAAGCTGGAGAACGGTACCATCGATGTAGGAATCGTTACACTTCCGGTAAAATCCGCCAGCCTGAAGACGCATTCGATTTTTCGCGACCAGCTCATGCTGATGGTGAGCCCGCAGAATGCTTTGGCCAAGCTGGAGGTCGTGCCCATCAGCGAAATCGCCAAGCAGCCGCTGCTGCTGCCCAAGACCGGCTACAGCCGCCGAGTGATGGACAAGTTATTTCGCCCTTACGCTTCCCACTTGCAGGTGCGAATGGAATTGCCCAGCGTGGGAATGATCAAGAGCTTCGTGGCGGCCGGGCTGGGAGTTTCGCTGATCAGCTCCAGTTTTGCCCGCGACCAGGTGCTGGCCGGGAGGGTCAAGCTGATTCCCATCAAGGACGAAGAGCTCTGGCGGGAATTGGGAATTGCCTACCGGCGCGACCGCACGCACACCCGCGCGACTTCAACTTTCATCAGTACCGTCCGACAGCTGGCCTCAGCCTCCAAGTAAGCCGAATTTGACGGGCGGGCCTATCGAATTTGTCGATGTAATCAATCGCAATTTCCAATTTCTGTTTGCGCTAGAGAATTGCTACTCTAGGCCACGGATATCAAAAGCCTCAGAAGCTTTGATCGCAGTGGCCCGAGGTTATCATCGTAATTTGAACCCAGCTGAGGGGGTGTGGCGTGAATCAATTGGAAAGCAGCTTGAACAAGATCCTGGAAGAGCATCAGCACGAGAGCGGTCTCCATGTCATTGGGGGCAGGCGCAGATTGATTGATCGCCTGATGCAATTCTTTGAGGAATTCAACCCAGACACTCAGGAACCAAGATTAGGCCGGGAGCAGCACAACTAGTTTCCGGGAGATGTACAGCGATACCAAATGACCTCAACTTGCCAGAAGGCTAAGGCTAAGCGAATTACGTCGATGGGCACAGGCACATCGACACGAATTAGCGTGTCTTCTGGAAGAGGGCGCCTGGTGAGCTGAGCAACAAAAAGTTCTAACAGCTGACAAGACCCACCGCCAGAAGCAACTGGCCGGTGGGTCTTTTATTTGTCCCAGAATTGGGATCAACCACACTCCGATCAACCACGAAGAGCGCAAGGGGAGACAAGATGAGCGAACTATCGGTAGAGGGCAGGGACGCAGTGGACGGGTGCCTGGTGATGAAGTTCGGCGGCACTTCGGTGCAGGACGCGGCCGCCATCCGCCGGTTGTGTCAACTTGTCCGGCGGGCGTCACCGCAGCGTCCGCTGCTGGTGATCAGCGCGCTGGCCAAGGTGACGGACCAGTTGATGAATGCGGGATGGGCCGCGGCAGAGGGACGACTGGACGCCGCCCGGGAAAGCCTCCAAGTGCTCCGCCAAAGGCATGAAGCTGTCGCCAGTGGGCTGGTGGGCGGGGATGAATATGGCCGTCTGCGCAACGAGTTTGCTCGGGAATTCGACGCTCTGGCAGCGGTGTCAAGCCGCATCGCATGGGAGAAGGCATTCACGCCCCATGCCCAGGATCAACTCTTAGGAGCGGGAGAATCGCTCTCGTCGAAGTTGGTACATGCTGCTCTGCGGGCCGCAGGAGTGGACGCAGTGCTGGTGGATGCAAGAGAGTGCATCGTGACCGACGCCGCGCACACCCGGGCCACGCCGCTGTGGGATGAGACCAACCAGCGACTGCAAGCGGTACTGCTACCGCTGCTCAAATCGGGCCAGACTCCGGTCATGGGCGGATTTGTCGGCGAAACCCGGGACGGTATTCCCACGACGTTGGGCCGCGGTGGTTCCGATTTCAGCGCCTCAATCGTTGGCGCCGGCCTGCATGCCCGGCGGATCGAGATCTGGACCGATGTGGACGGCATCATGACCACCGATCCCGTCCTGTGTCCGGACGCTCGTCGGGTTGCGCGCATGAGCTTCGACGAGGCGGCAGATCTGGCTTACTTCGGAGCCAAAGTGTTACACCCGGCGACGCTGGTGCCGGCAATGCGTAGCAATGTCCCGGTCTGGGTGCTCAATTCGCGCAATCCGGATTGCGCCGGAACCGAAATTGTGTCGCATTGCGAAGCCGACGGCACGGTCAAGGCGATCACCTCGAAAGCAGGTGTGGCGATCGTGGACATCGAGCCGGTTCGCTGGTTCGCGCCCGAGTTGTTACGAGAGGTTTTTGATGTGTTCGAACGTCATCAACACAGCCTCGACCTGCTCTCCGCTTCACGCGGCAGCCTGGCGCTACTGGTGAGTTCGGTTACGGCGTTGCCGTCCATTGCCGAGGAACTGAAAGGTTTAGCCAATGTGCGCTGGGAAAACCACAAGGCGCTTGTCTGCTTGGTGGGTGAGCAGATCCGGAGGCATCCGGAGCTTGCCAGCCAGGCGTTTCGAGCGATCGGCGACATCGCCGTGCGCATGATCTGCCAGGGAGCCTCGGAGCGGAATATCAGCTTTCTGGTCGACGAATCCCGCGCTGTCGAGGCAGTGCAGCGCTTGCATCGGTCGTTCTTCTCGGCGCCCGGGCCGGAACCGGCAATAGAATCGAGTTCTTCGCAGGCGATGTGCCAAGCTGAAGGCGCCTGGCAATAGACCGGGCGATTTCGGTCCTGCAGCGATCGCCCAACCGGCGTCATCCCGAGACTGGGCGAGAGCCCAGTGGGGGATCTCCGGTGCATCCTTGCGCCCTTCGCTCCGGCTGCACAAGGGCTGTACCTCTGATCCTTCAAGGCCTCCCGGGATGACCTTAGCTGGTGGGAGGCTGAGTGTTTTGTTTCTAACCCTAATCGAAATTTCTACTTGACACTTGGCGCATATCCTTTACCATAAATGAATAATTATTCATTACGATGAATAGTCATTCATATGGGCAAGCCGCTGCGACAAAAGGTCATCCTGGAGTTGCTGGAAGAAAAGTCGGTAGGCAGCCAGGAGGACCTTCAGCGCGCCTTGAGCAGACGTGGTTTGAAAGTCGGCCAGGCCACGCTTTCGCGTGATATTCACGAGCTGGGCCTGGTGAAGACCGGGGCGGGGTACACGCTGCCGAGTGAAGTCGTATCCGAGCCCGCCTTGCCGCCAGTTTCGAGACTGGTGCGCGAGTTCGTGCTGGAGGTGCGGGCGGCGCAGAATCAGTTGGTCATCAAGACCACCGTAGGTAGCGCGCAACCCGTGGCGGCTGCGCTCGACGGACAGGATTGGGAGGAAGCCATCGGAACCATCGCTGGTGACGACACGATATTGATGGTTTGTACCGACAAGAAGGGCGCCCACCATCTGGCGGCCAGGATTCAGGCGATGCTTGCCTAGGGGCGGGCAAATCAAATAATGACGGGCAAACTCAAGACCGCGATCTTAGGAGCAACCGGCTATTCCGGCTTCGAACTGGCGCGCATTCTCCTTCGACACCCGCAGTTGGAAACTCCGGTGATGCTTCAGCGTTCCGGCGAAACCGCGGCGGCGAATCTGGCAGACACGTTTCCCGCGATCTCCGGCAATGGAGGTTACCCGCTGCAACCGCTGTCCTGGTCGGAGTTGCAACGGCAGAAAATCGAGTTGCTGTTTCTAGCTACGCCGCACGAAGTATCGCGGGCGCTGGTTCCGGAAGCAATTGCCCGCGGATTGCGCGTCGTCGATCTCAGTGGCGCGTGGCGACTAAGGCAGGCGCAGCATCGGGCAGTCTACGCATTCCAGGATACGGATGCGGTCGCCGCGGCCGAGCTCACTGAGAAAACGGTCTACGGGCTGCCCGAGTTAAACGGGGACCGGCTTCCGGGAGCGGCCCTGGTGGCCAATCCGGGCTGCTACGCCACTTCGGTAATTCTGGCTCTGGCACCGCTGCTGGCTGCAAACGTTGTGGATCGGGAGAAGGGAATCATTTCGGATTCCAAGTCGGGCGTCTCCGGCGCGGGCAAGGAAGCGACGGCGCGTACGCACTTTGTTTCCGTGGCAGACAATTTGTCCGCCTATTCCGTGTTCGCGCACCGCCATGTGGGAGAGATGCTCGAGCAATTGAAGCTGGACGCACGTGACCTGATTTTCACTCCGCATCTGCTGCCGATTCCGAGAGGAATTCTTTCGACCATCTATGTGCATCTGAAGCGTGAGACCACAGCGGCGGAAGTTGCGTCCTGCTTTCACGACTTCTACGCCGGCAAACCCTGGGTGCGAGTCTTCGCGACACCCAAGCTTCCGCAGATCCAGTTTTCGTTGCATACGAATTACTGCGATCTCGGTTTTTGCTTAGCGGAAGACGGACGCCGGCTGGTGCTTGTCTCGTGCGTGGACAACTTGCTTAAAGGTGCGGCAGGACAAGCAGTTCAGAACATGAATCTTATGTATGGGTTTAAGGAACAGGAAGGTCTGCAGTGAAAATTGTTATCAAGCTGGGGGGGGCTGCACTCGAGGACAAATCCACGCTGCAAAAATGTGCTCACGCGATTGTCGAGCTGGCAGAGGACGGCCACCGCGTGACCGTGGTGCATGGCGGAGGAGCGGCCCTCACGCGGACGCTAAAGCTGCTGGGCAAGGAAAGCGATTTTGTAAATGGGTTGCGAATCACCGACGCGGAGACCCGCGACGTGGCTCTGATGGTGCTGGCCGGGATGGTGAATAAGAGTCTGGTTGCGGCCATCGTGGCTGCTGGACGTCCCGCCATCGGACTCTGCGGTGGCGACGGTATGTCATTCCGTGCTCGCAAGAAGCAGACGCCGGGCTACGACTTGGGATACGTGGGGGAAATCTGTTCCGTCGAGCCGCGCTGGCTGGATGCGATCTGGAGTCAGGGTGGGATTCCAGTCTTGTCCTCGGTGGCGCTGGGTTCAGACGGCGAGTACTACAACGTGAATGCGGACCAGATGGCGGCGGCTTGCGCCGTGGCCTGCCATGCCGACACGCTTATTTTCCTGACTGACGTTGCGGGTGTGAAGAATGCTCAGGGCATGGTCATGCCCTGGCTGAATACGAAACAGATTTCCGCCATGGTTGAGAGCGCGGAGATTGCCGGCGGTATGTTGCCCAAGTTGGAGGCATGCGGCCAGGCGCTCAGGAAAGGCGTGGGGCGGGTACGCATCTTGCCGGCAGCGCAAGCGGACACGCTGCCGCAGTTCTATCTCACCAAGCTCTACGGCGGCACGGAGGTGACAGTCGCATGAGCCTGGCGGCGGTTGTTCGTTCAGAATCCAAATTGCTGCTTCCCACTTATGACCGCCAGCGCGTGCTCTTTGAGCGCGGCCGCGGCGTCTATTTATGGGACTCTCGGGGCAAGCGCTATCTCGACTTCCTCAGCGGGATCGGGGTCAACGCGCTCGGCCACGGACACCCCGTCATTCAGTCGACGCTGAAGCGGCAGGCGGGACGCCTGATTCACGTGTCGAATCTTTTTTTCCACGAGTACCAGGCCGAACTCGCGAAACGTCTAACCAAAATCTCCGGCCTGGACAAGGCGTTTTTCTGCAACAGCGGGACCGAGGCTTGGGAAGGAGCGCTCAAACTGGCACGGGCTTACGCACGCACGCAGAACAATAATGGACACAAGGCCAAATGGCGTTTGCTGGCGCTGGAGAATTCCTTTCACGGACGCACTTTCGGGTCCCTAGCCACTACCGGACAGGAGAAATACCGGCACCCTTTTGCGCCGCTGGTGCCAGGAGTTGGTTTTGTCGCGTTCAACGACGTCGACGATCTGAAACGGCAATTTGATGGCAGCGTCTGCGCTATTTGCCTGGAGACCATTCAAGGTGAAGGTGGAATCCGACCGCTCAGCCCTGAATTTCTGCAGACCGCGCGGCAGCTGAGCGAGCGTACCGGAGCGCTGCTGATTTTGGACGAAATCCAATGCGGGCTGGGCCGCACCGGACGTTATTTTGCCTACCAGCATTATGGAATCCAGCCTGACATTGTCACGGTGGCGAAACCGTTGGCCGCCGGACTTCCTCTGGGAGCGTTGCTCACGACCAATCGTGTGGCCAGCGGCATGCATCCCGGAATGCACGGCACCACCTTCGGCGGCGGACCGCTCGCCTGCGCCGTCGCCATCGAGTTTCTGCGCGTGTTGGATCGGATGCTAGGGCACATTCGCCAAACTGGAGATTATTTCCACGCCAAGCTGGAAGGCCTCAAAGCCAAACACCCTTGCGTGCGGGAAATTCGCGGCATGGGCTTGATGCTGGGAATGAACCTGGATTCTCCGGATACGGCCAAGGCAGCAGTAGCGCAGCTTTTGGCACGTGGCATCCTGATCAATCGCACCCAGGACACAGTGTTACGCTTCCTGCCGCCTTACATCATTCAACGAACTCATGTGGACCAGGTGATCCGGGCACTGGACTCGGCTCTGGTTTCCACCAAACCTAAAAAGCAGATCAACGGCGCAAAGCCAACCAGAAGGAGCCCATCACGGTGAGTAGCCAGCCACAAACCACCCAGGTCGTAAACCCTCCGGCAACCGCAACGTTTCCGGGGCGCGATCTGATTTCGATCCGCGACCTCAGCCCGATTGAGGTTGAGACTATTTTCCATCTGGCGGGACTGTTGAAGGCGCGTCCCGCTAATTTCCGGACCGCGTTGGCCGGCAAGCAGATGGTGATGTTCTTCGAAAAGCAATCCCTGCGTACTCGGCTGACGTTCGAAGCGGGGATGGCCAGCATGGGCGGCAACGCGTTTTTCATGGACCAGACCTTCGGGCGACTCGATGCGCGCGAAAAGTTGAGTGACATCGCGCATAACGTGGAGCGGTGGATCGATGCCATCGTGCTGCGCACTTATTCGCATGAGACGGTGGAGGGAATGGCTGAACACGCTTGTGTGCCGGTGATCAACGCACTCAGCGACCTGGAACATCCCTGCCAGGCGCTGGCCGATTACTTTACCTTGCTGGAGAGATTCGGGGATCTGAAGAAACTGTGCTTGGCCTACGTTGGCGACGGGAATAACGTGGCCCACTCTTTGCTCCTGACTGCGGCCACTCTAGGCTCCAGAATACGAATGGCTACACCGGAGAGCTACGGCCCCGAGGCGCAGATTGTTGCCGACGCGCAGGATATCGCGCGACAGACCGGCGCCGTCATCGAGATCCTCAACGACCCCCACCAAGCTGTGGACGGGGCAGACGCGGTCTATACTGATGCCTGGACCAGCATGGGTCACGAGCATGAAGCAGACGAGAGGGACCGGATTTTCCCGCCCTATCAGGTGAACCAAAAGCTCGTGGCCGGCGCGGCGCCTCACGCCGTCTTCATGCACTGTCTGCCCGCGCACCGCGGGATGGAGATCACCGACGAAGTGATGGATTCGGAGCGCTCGGTGGTGTTCGATCAGGCGGAGAGCCGCCTGCACGTGCAGAAGGCCATCCTGTTACTACTGCTGGGCGGCAAGGTGGGCCGCTCGACTTCGAGGAATGCTCATGCCTGAGAAAGTGGTGCTTGCCTATTCCGGGGGACTCGACACCTCCATCATTATTCCCTGGCTGAAGGAAAACTACGCCTACGACGTGATCGCCATGGTCGGAGACGTGGGACAGGGGGACGACATCGAAGCCGTCGTCGGGAAGGCTTACAAAACCGGCGCCAGCAAGGTGATCGTCGAAGACATGCGCGAGGAGTTTCTTCGCGGATACGTGTTTCCAGCGTTGAAGGCCGGTGCAGTGTACGAGCATAAATATCTGCTTGGGACTTCGCTGGCGCGGCCGGTTATCGCCAAGCACCAAGTGGAGGTCGCTCTGCGTGAGGGCGCCACTGCGGTCGCACACGGCTGCACCGGCAAGGGAAACGATCAGGTCCGCTTCGAACTTACCTACCAGGCGCTGGCTCCCGAACTCAAAGTCATCGCGCCCTGGCGGGAATGGAACCTGAAGTCGAGGGAGGATTGCCTCGACTATGCGAAGAAGCGGGGAATTTCCGTGGCTGCCAGCCGAGAGAAGATCCATAGCCGCGATCGCAATTTGTGGCACATCAGCCACGAGGGGGGGGAATTGGAAGACGTAGGTAACGCCCCTCTCCCCAGCACCTGGCAGTTGACGCGTTCGCCGCAGGAGGCCCCGGACCGCGAGGAGCAAGTGGTCATCGGCTACGAAAAGGGAGTTCCGGTTTCGGTGAATGGCATGACGCTCGACCCGGTTTCACTGGTCGAGCTGGTGAATGAGATCGGCGGACGCAATGCCATCGGGCGGATTGATCTAGTGGAAAACCGTTTTGTGGGCATCAAGTCTCGCGGGTGTTACGAGACTCCGGGGGGAACGTTGCTGATTTTGGGCCACCGCGAACTCGAAGCTCTCTGCCTGGAGCGGGATGTGATGCACTTCAAGCAGCACATCGGGTTGAAATATGCGGAGCTGGCGTATTTCGGCCTCTGGTTCACTCCCTTGCGAGAGGCGTTGGACGCATTCGTCGAGAGCACGCAGCGAGACGTGACGGGCACGGTGACCCTTTCTTTGTACAAGGGCAACGTGTCGGTGGTCAGCCGCCATTCAGAGAATTCGCTCTATCGCACCGATCTCTCATCCTTCACCATGGGCGACAGCTACGATCAGAAAGACGCGGAAGGCTTCATCCGCATTCTGGGGCTGCCGTCACGCTCCCGCGCTCGGGCACGGGCGGAAGCTGCGAAATCCGAGGTGTCGCGATCCGAGGTGACGAAATGAAGATGTGGTCGGGGCGCTTCCGACAGTCTCTCGATGCCGACTTCGAGCGCTGGCAGCGGTCCTTCGAGTTTGACCGGCGCCTGCTGCGGGAAGAGCTGGCCGCCAGCCGTGCCCATGCAGGCGCGTTGAAGACTGCGGCAGTGCTGTCTTCGAGCGAGCTGATTGCCATCCTCCAGGGTCTGGAGCAGATTGCCGAAAAGGCCGCCTCCTCACCGGCGTTCCTGGAGAACAACGAAGCGGAGGATGTACATCACTTCGTTGAGAAGCAACTGGTCGTCCTGATTGGCGATACCGGATACAAGCTGCATAGCGGCCGCAGCCGTAATGAGCAGATTGCCACCGACCTGCGGCTCTACGTTCGGGCTGCAATTGATCAGATGCGAGTTGATCTTTCGGATTGTCTCAGTGCTTTTCTTGACCGTGCGGAGCAGACGGGAAATTCGGCGATGCCCGCCTACACTCACCTGCAGCGTGCCGAACCGGTGCTGGTCTCCCACTGGCTGCTGGCTTACGTCGAAATGTTTCTGCGCGACACCGAGAGGCTCACCGACTGTCGCAAGCGCGTGAATCTCTCTCCCTTGGGTTCCGGTGCTGTGGCCGGCGCAACCCTACCCCTGGATCGCCGTGCCATGGCTCAGGAACTCGGCTTCGATGGCCCAACTGCCAACAGCATCGATGCCACCAGCGATCGCGACTTCACTCTGGAGTTCGTGGGCGTACTTTCCGTACTCGCCATGCATCTAAGTCGTTGGGCTGAGGAAATGATTTTATTTTCGTCGCAGGAATATGGATTTATCCGACTGCCGGAGGCGTATTCGACCGGAAGCAGTGCCATGCCGCAAAAGATGAATCCTGATCTGCTGGAGCTCACGCGCGGCAAAGCGGCTCGCATTATCGGAGACGCGACCGCCTTGCTGGTCACCATGAAGGGCCTGCCCCTGGCCTACAACAAAGACTTGCAGGAGACCCAGCAACCGCTGTTCGATGCTGCAGATACCGTGCTTTCGCTGTTGCCGCTCGCATCCGGTTGGATGAAAGCGGTGGAATTCAATCACGAGCGCATGCAGCAAGCCTCGCAATCGGGATTCATGAATGCCTGGGCTGGGGCTACTTACCTGGTGCGCCGTGGAGTTCCTTTCCGGCTGGCGCACGAGCAAATCGGCAAGGCTGTACAAACTTGCATCGAAAGAAATTGTGAACTTGCAGATCTGCCGCTGGAGGAGTTGCGCCAGTTGAATCCAGTGTTCGATCAGGAATTCTATTCCTGCCTGAGTCTGCAGGCGGTGCTCCATATTCACGATGTCCCAGGGGGGACGGCGCCGGTGCGAGTTCGGCAGGCGATCACTGACGCCAGGAAGAAAGTGGAAGCAATGCGGGAGGAAGTTCATGCGCACGCGTGAAGCCCTTCTCCCCGATGCGGAGCAGATCCACGGCCTGATCGCGGCCTATTCCGGGGACGGAACCCTGCTGCCGCGGACCTTTGCCGAGGTTTGCGAGAACGTGCGCGATTTTTTCGTGCTGGAAGATCATGGCGAGATTATCGGCTGTGGCGCGCTTCATCTTTACGGTCCTCACCTGGCGGAAATTCGGTCGATTACCGTCGATCCTTCCCGTCAAGGCTCGGGAGGTGGCGAGCGTCTGGTGAAGGCATTGCTGGCCCAGGCCCGCAAGCACAAGGTCAGTTCCATCTGCCTGTTTACGCGCATTCCCGAGTTCTTCTCCCGTATGGGATTCGCTATGGCGCAGCGGGAGGATTTGCCCGATAAGATCCACAAGGACTGTTGCGTCTGTCCGCGGTTTCATTGCTGCGATGAGGTCGCCATGGTGCGCGGCGAACTGCCCAAATTCGCGATTCTTCCTCAGCCTACGAACTGGCTGGTGAAAATCGAGGTATGAAAGCTCGTGGCCTTCCCACAAAGATCTGCTGGCCCGTAGGATTTAGTTTCGCGGCCGCATGTGCTGGAATCAAGACTAGTGGCCGGCCTGACCTGGCGCTGGTGGAAGCCTGCCCGGGTACGACCGCAGCGGCGGTATTCACGAAAAACCGGGTTGTGGCCGCACCTCTCGAGGTGGGCCGTGCATCGTTGGCGGCCAGCCGCGGCCGGGTTCGCGCGGTTATTGTGAACTCGGGTAATGCCAACTGCGCTACCGGGCAATCCGGCATAAAAGCTTGCCAACGAGTTTGCCGGGCGCTGAGCGCATTGTTGGGAATACCGGCGACCGAGGTGTTTCCCTCTTCCACCGGGATCATCGGCGTTGCCTTGCCAGTAGATAAGATCATTTCCCGCTTGCCTGACCTGACAGCGGCGCCGGAAGCCACGGAGCAGGGAATCGCGAGTTTCGCCCATGCCATCATGACTACTGACACGCGGCCGAAATTGGCAGGCGCTGATTTTCATTCAGGAAAGGCGACGGTGAAGTTGCTGGGGATAGCCAAGGGCGCCGGCATGATTCATCCCCAACTCGCTACCATGCTGGTGTATCTCTTCACCGACATGGCGGCTACCTCAGCGGAATTGAGGCAGGTTTTGCGAGACGCCTGCGACCACAGTTTTAACTGCATTTCGATCGACGGAGACACCTCCACCAACGATACCGTGCTACTGCTGGCAAGCGGCCGGAGCGGCGTACGTCTGAAGAGCGCATCAGTCCCGGGAAAGTTTTCCACAGCCCTGCGACGGGTATGCCAGTCTCTGGCCGAGCAGATCGTGTCAGACGGCGAGGGAGTGCGGCACGTGATTCGACTCTCCGTCGAGCAGGCCAGGGACAGGGAAGAAGCGCGCCAAGTGGCCCAGACCGTGGCTCACTCCTTATTGGTGAAAACCGCGTGGGCAGGGGCGGACCCCAATTGGGGACGCATTCTCGCTGCCGTGGGAAGATCGGGGATCGCGGTTGATCCCACTGGAGTAAGCATCATGATTGGCGATCAACTGGTGTGCCGTGGCGGCGTCGCCTGTGCCTTTGACGAAAAACGGGCGCATCAGGCTCTTTCGCGTCCATCGAGCCAGATTCGCATCCGGCTGCAGCGAGGCCGCAGCTCCGCAGTGCTTCTCACTACCGATTTGACTGCTGAATACGTGCGCATTAACGCGGACTATTCTACGTAGCCCGATTTGGAACTTTGCCTCTAATGTCTTCTGAGCGAATTTCCCTTGGCGCCTACAGGATTATCCCGATGGTTTCGCCGAATAATCAGCGGTACGTTTGCATTACCCCAACGCGAAGGAGCTACATGGCAGGCGCTGGTTACCTCCCCATAACCGGCCAGCGCCTGCCGCTCCTGTGAGCCCGCGCTTTCTTGTTTCTCAGGCGTTCAGCTAGAAGTGGTCTTCCGGGCCGGAAAAAAGGTCCCACCTTTCAATACGGTCTCCACTGCCTGAGCCAGATCCCGGGCAGCATCTGCCTTGGCCACCGCGCCACGAATCCCATCGGCCTGAAGATGTTGGTAGACATCGTCGGACACATGCATGGAGAACAGGATTACGGGAATGTGCGGTTGGGCTCTGCTGATTTGACGGGCCGCCTCGAGGCCATTCATCACCGGCATGGTGATGTCCATAATGATGACATCGGGACGAGACAGAAGCGCCTTTTCCACCGCTTCCTGTCCGTTACTTGCCTCCGCGCAAACGCTCCAGCCGGACCGGAACTGAAGGAGGTTCCGAATTCCCATCCGCATAACTTCGTGGTCGTCGGCGACCAGGACCCGGACCCGGGGATGCGGCGCGCCATAGGCCGTTGTTGTTGCCATGCTCATATAGTTGAGTCTGCCAGCCTCCGGACTCGACGAAAAATCGAAATGCTGTCTTCCTGACGCAAGCCAGAGCTGCGTCAAACTGGCCAGAGAAAAATCTTTTCGATGTCTGAAGCGTACCCGCGCTGGCTTCTCTAAGACAATGGCCCCAGAGTGTGGGTGGTTGGCACAAAAGTGTTAAGGTGAGCTGCTCGACGAAAAGACAGGGAATCTTGTATGGTCGTCACCAAACGAAAATGAAAACTGCTCCCTCGCTCACTCGCCTGATCGCTCTTCTCTTACTCGCCTTCGCCCTGCCACCTTCTCTTCGCGCGCAGTCGCATCATACCCAGTCCAAGCCGGCTGCGGATCTCCTCATTCGTGACGCCAAGATCTGGACGGTGGATAAAAGTCATCCCACCGCTCAGGCCGTCGCCGTGCTAGGTGACCGCATCGTGGCGGTTGGGTCAAACGACGAGATCGAAGCCTGGCACGGCGCGCGCACGCGCGTTATCGATGCGTCGGGCAAGCTGTTGCTGCCGGGCTTCAACGACGCCCATGTGCATTTTGTCGACGGCGGCCTGGCGCTTGACACCGTGCAACTGAACGATGCCACCAGCGCGGACGAATTTGCCCGCCGCATCGCTGAGCGTGCCCAGGGGACACCGAAGGGCGAGTGGGTTTCGGGCGGTGAATGGGATGAGACCAAATGGAATCCGGCCAGAATGCCGACCAAAGAATTAATCGACCCTGCGACTCCCGACACGCCGGTGTTCGTGAGCCGCTACGACGGCCATATGGCCTTGGCCAACTCTGTCACCTTGCGGCTGGCGGGCATTACAGCCAATACTCCAGATCCTCCTGGCGGGGTCATCGTTCGCGATGCGCAAGGGAATCCCACCGGAGCGCTCAAAGACTCTGCCATGGATTACGTGTACAGGGTCGCGCCGCCCCTCTCGCACGAGCAACGGCTGAAGGCAATAAAACGTGCCTTGGCGCACGCCGCCTCTCTTGGTGTCACCAGTGTGCAGCACATGAATCCAGAATACGCGGACATCGCCGTCTACCAGGAGTTGCTGCAGCGCGGCGAACTAACCGCGCGCATCTATGCTGCCCCCCTCATCCCCGGCGTCGATGATCAGGTAAAAATTGGCGTCCGGCACGCCTTTGGTGGTCCGTTTCTCCGCATCGGTGCTCTCAAAGCCTACGCGGACGGTTCCCTTGGCTCCGCCACAGCTTATTTCTTCGACCCGTTCACCGATCAGCCCAACAATCACGGGCTGCTCTCTGACGAAATGCATCCAATTTCCCTGATGCAGGATCGCATGATGAGAGCGGATGTCGCGGGCCTGCAGATTTGTGCTCACGCCATTGGGGACCAGGGCATTTCGATCATCCTCGATCTCTACGGCGAAATCGTGAAAGCCCACGGGGAGAGTGACCGCCGATTCCGTATCGAGCATGCGCAGCACATGGCGGCAAGAGACTTCGACCGCTTTGCCCAATTGCACGTGATTGCGTCGGTCCAGCCCTATCACGCCATCGACGATGGGCGCTGGGCCGAGCAACGCATTGGCCACGAACGGGCCAGCCGTACTTACGCGTTTCGCACCTTTCTGAACCGTGGCGTACGCCTGGCCTTGGGTACCGATTGGAATGTCGCTCCCCTCAACCCGATGCTGACCATCTATGCCGCCGTCACCCGCGCGACTTTGGATGGCAACAATCCCAACGGCTGGTTTCCCGAGCAGAAACTTACCGTTCCGGAAACCGTCGAAGCCTACACCTTGGGTTCCGCATACGCGGAATTCCAGGAGGGGGAGAAGGGTTCGATCACACCGGGCAAGCTGGCGGACATGGTCTTGCTCAGCGACGATATCTTTGCGATCGATCCGGCAAAAATCCGCGAGGTCACAATCGTGACGACAATTGTTGGCGGAAAAACGGTTTGGGATGCGAATGACGATGCGATTCGCAAAAAAGGGCACTGACGTGGCCTTGCCGGTAGAGTTTTTTGCACAGGGCAGGATGTACTAATGGCCATCTTGACGCCGTTTCAATTCGAGGCTAACTTCCATTAAGTTTTTTCTAATGCTCGTCGCGGATACGTGAAAAGCCGCGCCAGGCAGCCACTTTCAAGCCAGTTCGACCGAACGCAGCGCCGCCAAACCTCTTGGCGGGGTCGGGCTCGTTTGACACAAATCGCGCCTCTCCCAGTAGTAAAAAACCTGGCTGACGCCGGGGTGATCTCACACGTGCATGGAGGTGCAGCGTGAAACACAGAAGTCTGCTAGCGGTTGTGGGTCTCGCGTTGACGGTAATCGTGAACGCAGGAAGCCTTGAGGCTCAGCACGATCCTGGGCCACGTGGTGGTGCCGCGGGAGCGGGGGGATTGTTTCCCGGATTGAGTCCCAACGAACAGTCCTTCTTCAACCAGGCGATTGGGGCCTTCATGGAAATAGATTCGGTCAGTGGAAGCATATCGGGAGAACCCGGATCCGGCTTGGGACCGACGTTCAATGGCAACAGTTGTGCGCAGTGTCATGCGCAACCGGCGATCGGCGGGAGCAGTCCGACCCCGAATCCGCAAGTCGGGCTCGCCAACCTGGATGGCGCCCAGAACACCGTTCCTTCGTTCGTAACCACGGATGGTCCGATACGCGAGGCTCGATTCATCCGGAACCCCGATGGCTCGCTAGATGGCGGGGTTCATGGCTTGTACACAATCGCTGGTCGAAGTGACGGTGAAGGCTGCAATCTTGCCCAGCCAAACTTTGCTCAGCAACTGACGGCCAATAACGTCATCTTCCGCATCCCGACTCCGATCTTTGGGCTCGGCCTGGTGGAGGCCACTCCGGACTCAACCTTGCAAGCGAATCTGGCGGCGAATCGAGGAGTCAAGTCTCAGTTCGGCATCAACGGTAGTTTCAACATGAGCGGCAATGATGGCACCATTACCCGCTTTGGCTGGAAGGCGCAGAACAAATCGTTGATGGTGTTTGCTGGTGAAGCCTATAACGTGGAGCAGGGTGTATCCAACGAGGCGTTCGGAAACGAACGCTCCGCGGTTGCCGGTTGCGTCTACAACGGATCACCGGAAGACGCCACCAAAATGCTTACCGACGCCGGCAGCCCAACCGGTACCGAGGCGGAGATGTCATCGGACCTGGTGAACTTCGCCGCCTTCATGCGTCTGTCGGCGCCACCTACCCCGGCGCCGATGTCGGCCTCGGGGGCAAATGGGGCGAACCTGTTCAACAGCCTGGGCTGCACTCTTTGCCATACTTCCACCCTGACTACCGGCATGGCGAAGTCGGCCGCCATGTCGAATGTCACATACCACCCATTCTCCGATTTTGCTCTCCATCACATGGGCTCACGTTTGTCGGACGGGATCAACCAGGGGGCGGCCGGTCCGGATCAATTCCGCACAGCTCCGCTTTGGGGCCTCGGCCAGCGCCTGTTTTTCCTACACGATGGACGCACCTCCGACTTGTTGCAGGCGATCCAGGCCCACGCCTCAAGCTGCACCAGCCGCACCAGCCAAAGTTGCGGCTCGGAAGCGAATGGCGTGGTCCGCAGATTTAATTCGCTCAGCCGCTCGCAGATGCAGGATGTGTTGAATTTCCTGCGTTCCTTGTAAGGTGTTCGGCTCGTTCAACCCGGGATCGTGGAGGCTTTTTCTGAAGCTCTCCCCGGTCCCCTCCATTGTTTGCGTCATGGCGATTCCGGTTAGCCTTGTTCTGCTGGCGCTTCTCGCGTCCGCGTCCGCCCAGGGAGCGTCTTCCGCTGCCTGTGAGCTGTCCCCGGAGATCCGCGCCGAGCTGGGGAGGGCTACGAAGGTCGTGGCTGATCCCTCTGATTTCGATAAGCATGTTGCCCCGCTGCTCGCGCTTCGCCAGCGCCATCCGCATGACCTGCTGGTTCACGAGCTCTATCAGGATGCGGTGGAAAGGCACGGGATCGAAGGTCACTTGAGAAAGCTGACCGAGGAATACCAGGTCTTCTCCATGCAGCACCCTGACGAGCTGATGTACGACTACCTGTATGCCCGCAGCCTGATCGGACGCAACACTCCCTCCGCGATCCGGCAGATCAACAAACTTCTCGTGGAGCACCCGGACTTTGCGCCGGGCCACGGCTCGTTGGCTGAAATATACGCTTCCGCCGCTTTCTGGGACCGTGAAAAAGAGAAAGGCGAGCGGGGGCGTTTTCTCGAACTTTGTGCCGGGTCCGTGCTGCAGCAGCGTCCCGGAGCGCTGCCTGATCCGAGTCCGTCGGTCGATCAGGCGGAGCGCCTGCTGGCCGTCAACGCCGACCCAGACCATATCGCCGCACTGGCCGAGCAAGGCATTCGTGACGACGAATGGCGCCTGCAACGTATCCGTCCATTCGACTGGTACAGCGTCAACTACAAGCGCCAAAGCCTGCGCGACCTCCAGGCCAAGTACTGGAAAATGTGGAGCATTGAGGTTCGCTGTGATCGCCGGGCCGGTCACCCGGAAAAGGCTGCCGAGTTGCTTGCGGTGATGGACCAGCGGGCGGGACTACTGCAGAAACATTCCGATCCTGTTTCTTGGGACGCTTTGGCCACGCTAGTCCGTCTGTATGAAGAGGAAAGTCAGAACGACTCGGCAATGCGAAGGCTTGACTCTATGCGACAATTCCTAGCCCAGCATCCCGACCCGCGGCGTACCGCTCAGCTAGAAGAGTTGCGAAAGCAAATTGGAGGACAGAATAAGTAGTTGCCTCGCTCGGCTAAGGAGTCGCCGAGTCGCAGGACCTTCTGGCTGAACTTAGCAGGGCCAGGCATTAAACTAGGATCAACGCCCCTGGGTTTCGGTCCGGAGCAAATCGTCTATCGTTTCCCGCCGCCGGATGAGCTTCACCACCTTGCCATCGACCAACACTTCCGGAGGCCGCAGCCGTGTGTTGTAGTTTGACGAGAGCACCATGCCGTAAGCTCCGGCGTCCAAAATGGCGAGCAGGTCGCCATCATCGGTTGCAGGTATTTCACGGCCGCGGGCGAAAAAATCGCCGGTTTCGCAGATCGGACCGACGACGTCGACGGTTTCCCGGCGCGGGGAATTCGCATCCTCGTTTGCTGCAACCATGTTTACGGGAACGATCTCGTGATACGCGTCATAAAGCGAAGGCCGGACGAGATCGTTCATGGCGGCGTCCACCACCAGAAAGTTCTTCGGACCGTTCGTCTTCCGGTACAGCACACGGGTGAGCAACGCGCCCGCGGGCCCAACAATGGCGCGTCCCGGCTCGAGCAGCAGATGAACCTTCAGCCTACGAAGGGGACGCCACAGTTCCCCGGCATACTCGGCGGCCTGTTCCGCGAATCCGCGTGACTCTTGTTCCCCGTATGCGATGCCCAGACCCCCACCGGCATCCACGTATCGGATAGGTTGGCCGTCGGCTTGCAGCACGCGCACCAACTCCGCCACTCGCTCCATCGCCATCGCGAACGGTTGTACGTCGGTGATCTGTGAGCCAATGTGAACGCTCACGCCTTCAATCCGGAGGTACCTTGTTCCGGAAGCTTGCGCATATAGCTTGCGCGCCTCGCTGATAGGAATCCCAAACTTGTGCTGGTGGAGCCCGGTCGAGATATAAGGGTGGGTGTTGGCCGGAACGTCAGGGTTCACGCGCAACGCGATCCGCGCCTTTTCTTTGGTTCGCGCTGCACACTCCGCCAGCCGCCACAACTCGGCTTCGCTTTCCACGTTGAAGAGCAACACGCCGGCCTTGAGGGCAGCCTCCATTTCTCCGGCTGTCTTGCCCACTCCGGAGAACACGACTTTTCTGGCGGCCCCCCGGTCCACGCGCAAGACACGCTCCAGTTCTCCGCCGGAGACCACGTCGAATCCGCATCCCATTCCGGCTAACAGTCGAAGAATACCCAGACTGGAATTGGCCTTGACCGAATAGCAGACCGTGTGTGGAATTTTGCGGAAGGCATGCTCGAAGTTGCGCATGCGCTCACGAATGGTGGACGCCGAATAAACGTAAAGCGGCGTGCCAAAGCGCTCCGCCAATCGTTCGAGAGGAACATCGTCGCACTGCAGCGAGGCCCCTACGGGCCTGCGACGGAGAAATCCTTTCCGGATCTCGTGGTAGGAAAAGGCTGGTGGACGGCCTTCGCTCCGGTTTGCGCTGTGGTTCACTTGCGCTTGGGTTCGCCTTTCACCTTGATGGCAACCACGGTTTCGTCGTCAAAGGCTTCCTCTCCGCCGGCATGTTCAGTCACCGCCTTGAACAGCGACTTGACCACGCAATCAGCAGAGATCTCTGCGCATCCCGCGACAATTGTTTCCACCCGGGAGCGCCCGAACATGTCTCCGGCCCTGTTTCGGGCGTCGAGAATTCCGTCACTGAAGAACACGAACAGCTCTCCCGGTTTGGCTTTGAAGGTGAACTCGTCGTACTCGGCATCGTCAAACAATCCCAGAGGCAGGCCGGTGGCTTCAATCACCTCAATCTTGCCGTCATGGCAGTAGAGAGGGCGGGGCAGTCCGGAATTGGCAACCTGTAGGGAGCGGCTTTCATCGTCCCATACGGCGTAGATGAGTGACACGAACTGGCCGTCAATGCGCCGTTCTCCCAGAGAAAAGTTGACCGCCCGCAGCATCTCCGCTGGCCCCGGCTCGATGGGAGCGTGGGACCGCAAGATGCCGCTGACCAAGGCCGCGTAAATCGCGGCCGGGGCGCCCTTACCGCTAACGTCCCCGATCACCATTCCCATGCGCGACTGCGAATAATTGACAAAGTCGTATAGGTCGCCGCCGATTGCACGCGCGGGAGCAAATTTGGCCGCGACTTCAAGATTGGGAAGCGTGGGCAACGATTGCGGCAGCAGGCGAAATTGCAATTCGCGAGCCAGTGCCAGGTCGCGTTCCAAACGCTTTTCCTGGCGGGCGATCTCTTCATAGAGCCGGGCATTTTCGAGTGCAATCGCGACCTGCGCGGCCAGCGTGGTGACCGTACGCTTGTGGTCGTCCGTAAAAAATCCGCGGCGAGTATGCTCCAGGTCCAGCACTCCGATCACTTTGTCTTTGTAAATCAGAGGTACTGCAAGTTCCGAGCGGGTTTCCGGGTTCAGCCGGATATAGCGCGAATCCTTGTTGACATCCGGGACCAGCACCGCCTCCCGGTGTTGCACGGCGTAACCCACCACTCCCTTGCCCAGGCCAATGTCGTGCTTGAGTTGGATGTTTTCCTGAAAGCGCAGGGAAAACCGGTGCTGTAATTTTTCTCCGGCCGTGTCCAAAAGCAGGATGCTGAACATCTGGTAATCGATCAAGCGGCTGAGCAGCTCGGCGATGCGCTTGAGCAACTCGTCTACATTGAGAATGGAGGTGAGTTCACGCGCGATCTCGTTCAGCAGCACCAAAGTGCGGGCCTGACGAGTGCTGCGCGTGTACAGCCGGGCATTCTCGATGCCAACTGCCATGCGAGAGCCGATCAGCGTCAACAGACGCTTGTGCTCCTCGGTGAACCGGCCAGCTTCCTGCGCCTCCAGATTCAGTACCCCAATGACGCGGTTTTTAACGATCAGCGGAACCGCTAATTCCGAACGCACGCCGGCAACGGCGGAGATGTATTCGGGATGCCTGGAAACGTCATCCACCAGGATGGCCTCGCGCCGTTGCGCCGCCACTCCGGTTACACCTTCGCCAATCTTGACCTTTATCCTCTCCGCGATTTCGCGCGCATATCCAACCTGGAAGCGAATGCGCAGGTCCTGAGCCTTCTCATTGACCAGCAGAATGGCAAAGATCTCGTAGTCGATGACCTTGCGGACCAGTTCCGCTACGCGCCGCAGCGTGGTGTCCAGGTCGAGAGTGGTGTTGACGACGTCCGCTACTTCGAGCAGCAGAGGCTCGATTTTCAACTGATCGGATTGAGTGGCAGCGGTTTCCACGAGTCCTTATGATAACAGCCAGTGCGGGGTGAATCAGATTCGCGCGTACCTTGGAAACCAACCTCTTGCAGGAGGCAGAGCTTGCACAGGCGGAGTACACCGCTCCTGTGTTTTTCTTGGGGCGTGAACAGAGGTTCGGCGGCAGCATTATCCTTCCCGCGGCACCACACAAATGTCAGGAAGATTTCTGTACTTCTCCGCGTAATCCAGCCCATAACCCACCACGAACTCATCGGGAATGCTGAAACCCACATAGTCCGCGTGGATCGGCTGTTTTCTGCGCGATGGCTTGTCCAGCAAAGCGGCGATGCGGAAAGATTTCGGCTGGCGCGCCATCAGCAGCTTCTTCAGGTAGGTGAGTGTGAGCCCGGTATCCAGAATGTCTTCCACGAGGATCACATTCTTGCCGATCATGGATTGGTCCATATCTTTGGTTAGCCGAACTTCTCCAGTCGAGTCCCAGCCGGTTTTCAGTTCCTGGGCAGGACTGGGACGGTTGCCGTAGCTGGAAACACCAATAAAATCGAAGGTAGCATCGACCTTGAGCTGGCGCGACAAATCGCTGAGAAAGATTGCCGCACCTTTCAGCACGCCGAGAAGGATCACGGACTGACCGGCGTAGTCACGGTTGATGTCGGCGCCCATCTCAAACACACGTTGGGCGATCTGTTCACGCGTTATCAGAACCTTCAACTCCGCCATGGCGATTCATATTAAACTAAAGCAGTTGGCATTTGGCACTTGGCATTTGGCCAAACGCCTTTGGCCGCATCCGGCAATGCCTCTTGAGGGCCAAATGTTAATTACCGCTGGCTGACTAGGAAAGCCCCGACGATGAACCTCAACGGCATCAAACTCACCTGGCTGGGCCACGCGACCTTTCGCATGGAAACTCCCGGAGGTAAAACCATCTTCGTAGATCCGTGGGTCATGGGCAATCCTATGTGTCCGGAAAAAGACAAGGAGATTAAGAATGTTGATATCGGGCTTTGCACCCATGGCCACTTCGATCACATCGGCGATGCCGTCGAAATCGCGAAGAAACACAAGCCCACCGTGGTTGCGATTCCCGAACTTGCCCACTGGTTGGAGAAGCAGGGCGTGCAGCAGGTCTCGAGCATGAACAAAGGAGGCACGCAAACCGTTGCCGACATCAAGGTCACTATGGTGCACGCCGACCACTCCTGCGGCATCACGGACGGCGACCAGATCGTCTACGGCGGCGAAGCCTGCGGCTACGTGATTGAGTTTTCCAACGGTGTGAAGATCTACCACGCGGGCGACACCAACGTGTTTGGCGACATGGCGATCATCCGTGACCTGTACGCGCCCGACATTGCCATGATTCCGATTGGCGATCACTACACCATGTCTCCCCGCGAGGCCGCCTACGCCTGCAACCTGCTGCAGGCGAAGACGGTCATTCCCATGCACTTTGGAACATTTCCGGTGCTGACCGGCAGGCCGAGCACGTTGCAGAAGTTGGTGCCGGGCGTGGAGATTGTAGAGATGAAGCCGGGCGTGACGATTTCCTGATTACCAGTGAAGGAGCAGACTTGCCAAACCAGAACGATAAAAATGCCAGGTGGCGGATGGGCGGAATCACCGTCGCTGTCGTCGAAGACTATCTCTACTCCCTTCTTCCTCCTCGTGACGAGGTCTTAACCGAGATCGAGGCCGAGGCCGCCAAGCGTGACATCCCGATCGTCGGTCCCGCCGTCGGGCGGATCCTGTATCAACTGGCGCTCATGATCGGCGCCAAAACCGTTTTCGAGCTGGGTTCAGCCATCGGTTACTCGACCATCTGGTGGGCCCGTGCGGTGGGCGAGGGCGGCCGCGTGATCTACACCGACGGTGACCGCAAGAAGGCTGAAGAAGCGCGCCGCTACTTTGATCGCGCCGGAGTAAGTGGAAGAATCACGCTCCACACAGGTGACGCTCTCGAATTTCTCTCCGAGCAGAAGCAGGAATACGACATCATCTTCAATGATGTGGACAAGGAAGACTATCCCCGCGTCTTCAAACTGGTGCTGCCGCGCCTTCGCAAGGGTGGCCTGTTCGTCACCGACAACGTTTTGTGGAGCGGAAGGGTGGCGCAGAAAGATCCGTCCGAGGCTTCGACCAGAGCGATTCTGGAATTTAACCGGTTGCTCTATGGCTCGCCCGACTTGTTTACGACCATCTTGCCTATCCGGGATGGAGTTGCCGTGGCAGTGAAAAAGTAGGGTAACTGAGAACCGGTACCTTCGAACTGGGAACCGGTCTTTTTGTTCTTGGTGTTTTGCGCGAGACCGGCCAGAAGCGAGGCTCTCCGAAAACGCTGTGACTAAATCGACTTCACCGGAATAACTGTCAAGTCTTCCGCCAGCCCCACTTCCTTCTGCCGGAACGGCTCGGCATACGTGACGCCGGCCAGCATCCCATAGAACCGAGCCATGGCTTCAATCCGCGAACGAATCTCAGCATGGGCAGGGAAGATGCCTTTGCCAGCTTCCTGATCGCTGAACTGCGATTGGTACGCCATCACCGCCTGCAACCGGGCTTCGAACTGTTCGGTGATATCGACAACAAACGTGGGTCGGACGTCGTAGTAGAGCGTGGCGTAGACGATTTTGAATGGCCGGTGGGGAAGGAGCGCCCCAGCGGCTGAACCCGCGGCCTCTTGGCTGAGTGCTGACGGATGAGTGCTGAGTGCTCGTTCCACCTCCAGCTTGGCCAATCCCGCCAGAAAGCAGGCCTCATATCCCAATATTGACGCCGTGTAATGGTCCGGATGCCGCCCTTTCCAGTAGGGAAGTATCACCACTCTGGGCCGCTGCTCTCGCACAACACGAGCGACCTTCAAGCGGTTCTCCCAGGTGTTTTCGACCCGTCCATCGGGAATATCGAGAGCCTGCCGCCACGACACGCATAGTATTTTCGCGGCCTCCGCAGCCTCGCGAGCGCGGTCTTCCGCGCTGCCGCGCGTTCCCATCTCGCCTTGGGTGAGATCGAGGATTCCCGTGCGATATCCCCGCTGAGCCATTTTCAGCAGTGTGCCGCCACAGGTTTGCTCCACGTCATCGCGGTGCGCAGCCAGGGCCAGAATATCGAGCGGCGCGATGGACATGTCAGTCGAGGTTCCCCTGCTCCAGCACCACGTTTTCGCGCACGATCAGGCGATGCGGAGCCATTTCCTTCAATGTAGGCAGCACGCGGCTTACGTGCTCATCGGTGTCCACGAAAATAATGATGACCGGCAACTTGCCCCCGGCTTCTACGAGATGGCTGGTTTTCACCTGCTGCCGGCCCAGAAACCCGGCGACTGCATGCAAGGCAATCGCCGCATACGCATTCTGCTGACGCAAGTAGTTGAGAATCTCCATGTGCAATGGACGATGATGCCACTGGTCGCCTTCATTGAGGTAGATGGTGACTTGGACTGCCATTCCATTGGGCATTTTACAGCACCCTCGCCAGTGCCATGCCGGCAAGGGCCCCGGCCAGGCACAGAAGGTTGTTGCTGAAGATGTTGGTGAGTGTGAGCAGCCATTGGCCCTGGTCGAAAAGAGACATGGTCTCGAACGCATAGCTGGAGAAGGTGGTGAAGGCTCCGCAGAAACCGACCACGACCAGCAGGCGCCAGCGTGGATCGACCAGCACTCGCTCCGAAGTCCAAATGACGAAGAAGCCGACACTCAAACTACCGGTGACGTTGATGATCAACGTTCCGTACGGGAATATCGGCCCCAGAACCTGCGCGGCGTAACGGCTTATGAAGTAACGGCAATTGGCGCCAACGATTGCGCCCAGGGATATGACAAGGATATCCAGCATGGAGTTCTCCCTACAAATTTGGTAGGAGTTATCAGCCTGGAGGGGAGGCGGTTATGGCGAACTCCATCGCCGTAGCTAACTTTTACCACAGAGGACGGAGAGAAACACAGAAGCTCCATGACCTCGGTAATCCGGACGTGGGCGTGAGCGTTCCGCTCGTACCGGACGAACTTTACTTTTTCCGTTCCACCAAAAACCTCGCGAGAGCTCTTAGTGTCTCTGCCTGCGACCCGAAACCGTCAAGCGAAGTCAAAGCTGACTCCACCAGCCCACCAGCCTTCTTCAACGACTCCCCGACTCCGAATAGGGCAGGGTAAGTCGCCTTCTCCGCCGCCATGTCCTTGCCGGCCGTCTTTCCCAGTTGTTCGGACGTCTGGGTCACGTCGAGGACGTCATCTACAATCTGGAAGGCTAGGCCGACGGACTGCCCAAACACTCGCACCTTGCCGACCGCCTGGTCATTGGCTCCGCCATAGAGTCCGCCGCTGACTACGCTTGCGCCGATCAGAGCCGCGGTCTTGGAGCGGTGAATGTACTCCAGCATGGCGAGATCAGGCTTGGCGTGCTCGGCTTCGAGATCCACTACTTGGCCGCCAATCATGCCCTCGACGGTGCCCGTCGCACGCGCAATTTCTTCGATGATGCGCACCCGAGATTCGGCCGGACAATGCAAGCGCGACAGTACCTGATACGCCTGGGTCTGCAATGCGTCTCCCGCCAGGATAGCGATGGCCTCGCCGAAGACTTTGTGGCAGGTGGGTCGGCCGCGACGCAGGTCGTCGTTGTCGAGAGCGGGCAGATCATCATGGATCAGGGAATAGGTGTGCAGCATTTCGAGCGCCGCGCCGAGGTCTTCAATGCCGTCGGGAAGCGAACCCGCAATCATGCGCCCGGCTTCAATGCAAAGAATGGGGCGCAGCCGCTTGCCCCCCGCAAATACGCTGTGCCGCATTGCCTCGTGGATCGAGACTGGATGCTGGGTGGCCGGTGGGAGCAATCGCTCCAGCGCCGCATCGGTCAGCGCCTGGCCCTGCTCCAGAGTCTGGTTGAGCATGCGGGTGAGTATAACAACGGTTCAGCCCCTAAGGAATTTGCCCGCGGATGGTTACTCGTGCGGGGCAGACACTCTTGTCCGCCGCCTTTGAAGTTGGCTGTGGGTTGGAACCATCTGGTTTCAGGGCGGGAGAGAATTTTTAGGGAACGCAAAGTCCAAATCAAAAGCGCCGGACAAGAGTGTCCGCCCCACACCGGCCCAATGACACTTACTTGCTGGCCGAAGCGGGCGGCTCGAACGCCTCGACCTGGAGTTTGCCATTCTGCTTCAGCAGGATTTCCACTTTGCCCTCCGCTTCTTCCAATTCCTTGCGGCAGGCGGCGGAAAGTTGCATACCTTCTTCAAAGAGCGTCAGAGATTTTTCCAGGGGCACTTCGCCCTTTTCCAGCTCCAGCACGATCTTCTCCAGACGCTGCAGGCACTCTTCAAATTTGGGCAACGAATTTTGCTCCTTCAACTATTCTAATATCACGCAGTCGCCCGCGGCGAAGTTCCCAAGGCTTCGAGCACATCCGCCGCCGAGGTATATCGTCCTGAGGGCGCGCTGATCTGAGCGCCCTGCACCATGCCGCGTACCGCGATCAGCATTTCACGGGCGATGGCAACTCCCTCCTCGCGAGCGGCCTCAGGAGTTTTGGCCCGGGCCATGCGCTCCAGAATCGAATCGGGCACCGAGACCCGCAACTCGTTCTTCATGAACTCGGCATTGCGAACACTCACCAGCGGCCAGATTCCGGCGATGACCGGTATTTTGCAGTGCTCAATCCGGCGTAGGAACGATTCCAGCAAGCTTAGATCGAATACCGGTTGGGTTACGGCGCACTCCGCCCCAGCCTCGACCTTGTACTCGAAGCGCTTGATTTCCTCGTCGATGTTGGGGACGCCTGGGTTCGCGCCCACGCCAATCACGAACGACGTACCCACACCCAACGGGTTGCCACCGATGTCCAGGCCTCGGTTCAGGTTGTGCACGATGTTCACCAAGCCGATCGCGTCCACGTCAAAGACAGCAGTGGCGTCGGGATAGTTGCCCATCTTCGGCGGATCGCCGGTGATGCAGATCAAGTTGCGCAGGCCCAGCGCCGATGCACCCAGCAGGTCTGACTGCATGCTCAGCACATTACGGTCGCGGCAGGTGTAATGCAAAATCGCTTCGATGCCGACTTCCTGCTGCACCAGCAGGGAGAGCGCTTGGTTGCTCATCCGCGCCGAAGCCCGCGGACTGTCTGGGATATTGATGGCATCGACGCCCACGGACTTCAGGAAACGCGCACCTTCAATTTCCTTACGGACATCGGTCCCCTTTGGAGGGACAATCTCCACCATGGTCAAGAATTCTCCGGCGGCGATCTTTTCACCTATCCTGGATCGTTTCTCCAGCCGCATCGCGGGAGCAGCCGCGAGCGCGGCGTCGGCCTTCACCTGTGCCGGATTGGCTTTTGCCCGCGCCTCGCCTACGCGCAAAGCGGACTTCATGACACGTATGTGGTCAGGCGTGGTCCCGCAGCATCCTCCCACCAGGCGCACACCGGCAGCGACGAACTTGCGCGCATAGCTTGCCATGTACTCCGGCGAGCATAAGTAGATATTTCGGCCCTCGACCGATCGCGGCATGCCGGCATTGGGTTGGGCTGCGAGGGGCAGGGAAGTGAGGCCTCGTACGCGCTCAATCACATCCAGCATCGCCACCGGACCCACGCTGCAGTTACAACCGATGACGTCAGCGCCCCAGGCTTCAATGCGCGGCGTGAAACTTTCTGGGGTCGAGCCGTCGAGACAATTCCCATCCTCGTCGATGGTGACGTGAGCCACCACTGGAATTTTCGGATTTACATCGCGGGCGGCCAGAATCGCCTGATGCAGTTCCTCGACGTAACCGAACGTTTCCAGCATCAGCAGGTCGACACCGCCCTCGATTAGGGCGGCGATCTGCTCCCGGAAGGCAGCGCGAGCTTCCTCGAATGAGGTTTTGCCCAGCGGTTCGATGCGGACGCCCATGGGACCGACCGAGCCAGCTACCAAAACGTCGAAGCTCTTGGCTGCTTCTTTGGCCAAGCGGGCTCCGGCGAGATTGATTTCGTGCACCCGGTTCTCCAAACTGTGCCGGGCCAGTCGGAACGAATTCCCCCCGAAAGTGTTGGTTTCAATGATCTCCGCCCCAGCTTGCATATACTCGCGATGTAGCTCGCGGATAAGATCGGGCTGCGACAGATTCAACTCGTCATAGCAGCGATTGATGAAAATTCCCTTGGCGTAAAGCAGCGTCCCCGTGGCCCCGTCGGACAAGACCGGGGATTGCTTTAAGCGGGTTAGCAGATCGGCAGCCATAGGTTGAGAATACAAGATGAAGGCTGGTTTTGCATTATGGTCCCGGGGCGCGCCAAGTTTGACTGGGTCACCCGTCGCACCGAGGCGGCTCTGCTATAATCCCGTTTCTTGCATCTAACTCTCCATTCCTCATGTTCTTGGGAGCTTCTGGATTGAAGCAAGCTGCGCTCGCTTTTTTGGTGCTTATCACGGCCAGTGCCGCTCTGGTTTCTTGCGGAACTAACTATAGTTCGACCGGCTCGACTACCCAGGCAAACCCGGCCACAATCAAAGAACACGTTTTCGTTTCCAACCCCTTGTTTCCGAACGGGTCGTCGACGGCTGCGGTCCTCAATGTTGTTGACGGGCAACTGGACTTGCTGTCGGCGGGCGTGATTTCGGTCGGGGCGACTAGCCCCTCGCCTGGCCTGATGGTCTTGTTTCCCAACAAGGGATTTACCCTGGTTTTCAGCTCCTCGAACAATTCCATCTCCCTGGTCAATAACAAGACCCAGAGCCTCAGCCAGAGTTCTTCCGGGACAACCATTTCGATCACCCTACCGGGCTTCAGCGAAAGCGTGGTTGTGGCGCCGGACAATCTTACTGGCTTTGCAGCGGTGCCCACTGCGCCGGTTACACCCGGAACTGTCGAGCCGCCGGGGATGGTTGAAATGCTGGACCTGTCCAGTGATGTGATCACAGCCGGAATCCCCGTGCCCGGCGCTCGCTATCTGGCGCAAAGCCACAATGGCAATCGGCTTCTGGTTCTGGGCAGCCGTGCGGATACGGTAACGATGATCGCGCCCAGCTCGGTAGGGACCAGCACCGATCCCCGGACTGATATTCAAAGTCCGCTATTCGACCATCCGGTTTGGGCGATTTTTAGCAGTGACGATGCGACCGCCTATATCCTGAATTGCGGACCGGAGTGCGGCGGGACCACGGCCAGCGTCACTTTGCTCGACGTGAACAGTAATCTGGTGGGCCCCACCATTCCGGTGGATGCCGCCACCTTTGGATTGCTTTCCGGTAACACCCTCTATGTCGCGGGCACCAAGCCGGGCCCCGACACTTGCGCCGGTTCTGCCACCCCAACCCTGGCCACCACCTGCGGAGAAGTTGCCGTGGTCGACCTCGTCTCGAGTACCGTTTCCGCCACTGCGACGATTACGGACGGCTATCACAACCACATGGAAATGGGCGCCAATAACCAACTCTTCATCGGCGCCCGCACTTGCACCAATATTAACGTTGCCGGCAGCGGCGGCAATGCGGGTGAGGTTCGAGGCTGTCTATCCATCTTCGATACCAGCAAGTCGACGGCGGTGATTCCTCCCAAGATTGGTGAGGTTACAGGAATTCAGCCGATCACCCGTCGCCACGTCGTATACGTGGTCCAGAATGGAAACCTGAGCATCTACGACACCACGACCGACAAGCTGCAAACCACGCAGGTAGATATAATCGGGCAAGCCGTGGACGTGAAGCAGATAGACTGAAGTCGCCTGTCAGCTTCCAGGCGTCAGTTTCTACTAAACACTCCTCGTCCAACTCCTATAACGATATCCGAAAGAGATCTTGATCGGATGTTTGCTGTGAAATGCACGCCTTTCAAGTGGTTTCAGCTCTTGGACGTTCTCCAGGGCGCTGCAAGCCTGAGAGCTGGGCTGAGGGCTGAGAGCTGACAGCTTACTTCGGTTCCAGCACCAGCACATGCTGCTGCGCCGCCGCGACTGCCGGTTGCGTAAACGGCAGCTTGAAGGTATAGCCCTCGTACCATGCCTTCCACTGATCCAGGTAATAGGGGCTAAGAAAGCTTCCTGCCTCTCCCGTCACAAGATTCAGCGTCGATTGATCGAGATCGGACAGGTCGACCGTCAACCGCTCCGAAGGCCCGTGGCTGCGCGACACCGCCTTCACCGTATAGCCGCTGCCCGATTGCGGTTGAACCCCAGGGCCGGACCAGCGCTGCAGCAAGGGAATTTTCCCCAGAATTGGGTGCTGAACCTCTACCGGATGAAATCCGCCCCAATGCCACGAGGCCAGATCCTGAGGCACCTCCGGCCCACTGACGGCGGCTTCGACGGCAGCGGTCAGCAACTCATCGTAGCTGCCATATGATTCCGGCAGCCAGCGCTTGAGCTGACCCTGAAGTACATTCTCCAGCCACACCGACTGCATGCCCCAGCCATAGGTCTTCCAATTGAGGGATGCAGCAATCTGGCGGGGATCGGCGGGTGCCGAACCCAGCTTGGCCTCGAGCAGTAAACGGGTCAACTCGACGCGCGCTCGATAGCCGATGGTAGGCGCGGCTGAGTCCGCCGTCATTCGGCCATCCCATCCGCGCATGAGTTCAGCCGCCTGTTTTGTCCGCAGGGAAGAATTTTTTGCGTGGTCAACGGCATATACAAAGCGTTCGGCGAAGAAGCGCTCGGCGTCGGAATAGATATCCGTCTGTAGCCCCAGCATGTCGGACGCGGAAAATTTCTTGCCCGACTCCAACACACGGTAGATTCGGGCGGTGCGCCAGGGAGCCTCCCATCCGGTGCTGATCGAAAACGGATAGCCGTCCGGCGAGATGCGGCCGTTGGCGGTCGCAATGATGCCCGAAGACGGGTTGTAAGTGCTGGGCAGCTTGTCGAAGGGGATGTACCCGGTCCACTCGTGTATGTCGTCGCTGCCATTTTCGGGAAGGCTGCCGTCTCCCGACGCGCGGATGGGTATCTTTCCCGTGGCCTGATAACCGATGTTGCCATCCACGTCGGCGAACACCACGTTCTGTCCGGGAGCGTCGAAGGCCGAAAACGCGCGCCGGAACTGTTCCCAGTTCTGTGCCGAATCCACTTCAAAAAAAGGATCGTGCGTACCCTCGTACAGGGTCCAGCGCAGCGCCAGTTGGCGGCTCTCGCCGGGGACCAGATCAGTAATGATCGGCCCATGACGAGTCAGCGCTACGTCCAGGACCACGTCGGGCTTGCCCTTCACGTGAATCACTTCGTGACGGTGCTCCGGCGACTTCCATCCTGCGGGCGTCAGGTATTGGCCGTCCGGGTTGAAAGTCTCGATGTAAACGTCTTCCACGGTCGGGCCGACATTTGTTAATCCCCATGCGATGCGTTGGTTGTGTCCTACAATCACATAGGGCAGGCCCGGCAGCGTGACACCGGCGGCGTCAAAGTTGCCGCAGCCGGAGGTGCTGCAGCGAAGATGAGCTTCGTACCACAGGTTGGGCATCTGGTGCCCGAGATGCATATCGTTGGAGAGCAGCGGCTTGCCCGAAACCGTGTGCGCTCCGGAAACCACCCAGTTGTTCGAGCCGACCACCATGCGGGTGTCTGCGTCGAGTGCTTCCGAGTCTTGTTCCAAAGCGCGAGCGAAACCGTCATTCGCTAAACCGGCACCAACTAGATCATGAAACGCCGGCGTTGCGGTCTGCTGGGCCACAGAACTGCTCACGGGGGAGCGTTTGTGCCGCTCTTCGTCTTCATTGCCTGTGTCCTGCTCCAGGCTGAAACGGGCTACCGTCGGTGGCCGATCATGCCACGATGAGTTTACGTACAAATCCGCCGTCAGCTCCGGCCCCAGCTTGGCCAAAATCTTCTCGCGATCCAGCGCGTCACGATACGGATAGTGATTCAGATCTTTAACCATCTGGGCTGCGATGAGCGTAGAATCCACCGGCGCCCACGGACGCGGAGAATAGCGCAGTATGCGAAACTCGATGGGCAGCCGGTCGCGGTGAGATGCGACGTAAGCATTTACGCCGCGCGCGTAGGCCTCGAAATGAGCCCGATTCTGTGCCGACGAAACCTCAAGCGCCTTCTGTGCGGCAACTCTGAGCTCCAGAATTCTTTGCTCACGATCATGCTTAAGAAAATCGGCTCCGAGAATTTCAGAAATTTCGCCAGCGGCGAATCGCCGCATGACGTCCATCTGCCACAGGCGGTCCTGCGCGGTTACGTAGCCCTGCGCAAAGAAGAGATCCTCAAAGCTCGCCGCATCAATGGTGGGCACGCCGTGTCCGTCCCGGCTCACGGTCACCCGGGCAGAGAGGCCGGAAATCTTCGCCGTACCATCCAGTTGAGGAAGGACAGAGCGCGCCATCGAGTAGAGCCACGCTAACCCCCCCAGCGCGGCAAACAAGGTGACAATCAGCAAGGAAGCCAATACCCGCCCGATACGGCGCCCGCGGCGAGGAGCGGAAACTGGAGTCGTGGTGATCGCCATGGGCAGATTTCGATTCTATGGTGTGGCGGCGAGGGAAGACAAATCACCGCATTTTCATCAAGCGCGCATCCTCAATATCGACAGTCAATATCGCCGGGTTGCGTTGGGTGGGTCTTTTTTGATACTGTCCGCCGGATTCGGCCATTCCCCACCAGGCCGCATTTTCCCTTTAGTCGTTTGGGCCACAGGCGATTCACATCAGCCACTTTCTCGCAGGAGACCGAATCGATGCCTTCCAACTTGGCGCCGGTAGCGACAATAGCTCTCGCAGCCTTCCCCTTCGCAAGCTTCTTGCTGTGGCAACGCGGCGACGACGCCAGTCCCCTTGCCGCCTGCGGTTGTCTGGGATTTTTTGGCGTGGTCATGGTAGCGATACTCGCCCTGAACATTGCATTGCTGATCTGGGTGGCGCGTGACGCCAAGAGCCGTGGCATGGATAATTCTATCCTGTGGATGGTTCTGGTGATGCTTACAGGCATAATCGGCCTGATCATCTACCTGTTGGTCCGGCCGCAAGGCAACTTGGTGCCCTGCACGCATTGCGGAAACAAGCGGCTACAAGTGAGTGCAAAATGCCCCCACTGCGGAAACGCCTGAAGCATCCAGGAACTTATCTCGCACTGCTCGGTCTGCTAGTAGCGGTAACCTGCGCGGATAGCTTTCGGTCCCCGGATCATCAGTTGTCTGCCCGAGCCTACATTGCCCTGGTGCGTGGCTACCAGCATGTGGGACGGCCCGTGGTGGCGGGCTTCGAGCAATGCCGCTATCGTCCCACCTGCTCCCGCTACTCGATCGAGGCCGTGCAAAAATATGGGCTGCGGAAAGGCTTTGCCCTCACTGCCGCCCGGCTATGGCGCTGCCGCGGCGCCGTGCCGCCGGAGACCAGCGACCCGCTGCCCTAGGTGATCGCCCGTCAACTCAAACCTCCGGATCATATTGAAATTGAAGGCTCTGCCCGACGAAGTCTGAGCCGCGCCTTCTTCCCTTATCCTGGGTCACGCCAGGTCCAAAACCCGCCCCGCCCCGGGCAGATACCTGTTTGGAATCTGCCGTGCGATTCTGTTTGCCTTGGAACCCTGATTCTGGTAACTTTCGCCGTTCGGGTTTGACCGGATGGCCCACGGTCCTGTCTTCATTTGGGGCAAACCAGAGGTATGGGGGAGATCAATGGCTTTTTGTAGCGGATGTGGAACGCAGATAGCGGACGGCACGACCATGTGTCCAGCCTGCAGCAGTCGCACCGCAGCACCGCCGGCTGCCGCTGTCCAGGGCACGACTGGGGGAATGACCGACAATGTTGTGGGCATGCTGTGTTACATCACGATCGTTCCGGCGATCATTTTCCTGGTGATGGAGCCGTATAACAAGAGCCGGTTTGTGCGTTTTCACGCGTTTCAGATGATTTTCTTTTGCGTGGCCATGATTGCCATCTGGATCGGCCTCACCATCATTGGTTTTGTTCCAGGGTTGATATTTGTCACGTTCCCGCTGCACATGATCATTTGGCTGGGATCGTTCATCATCTGGATCATCCTTCTGATCAAGGCCAATCAGGGGCTGATGTTCAAGCTGCCCGTGATTGGTGATCTGGCCGAGAAGCAGGCGAACGCCGTCTAGTCTAGGCGCCCGGCGGCATTACTTTTTGCCGGCCCTTCGCGAATTACCGGCCTCCACCGCGTCATACGCGGGGAGGCGGGTTTACCTTCCTCCCTTGACAGGATTTCTCCAGGATGTCATTCCTGTTACCTCTTGGTTCGCAACTGCGCTTCGGCGATCCAGGCGCGGGAAGCCGATCTATAGAACATAGAACAAGGATTGTCTAAGGAAAGCGATTGAGAGTTCGGGTCTTCTATCACGACAAATGCTTTGACGGGGCTTGCTCGGCGGCCCTGTTTTCGCGTTTTTACCGGGAGCGCATCCGCAACGATGTCACCTTCGTCTTCTCCGGCCTACTGCACCGCGCGGGCGCTTTGTTTGACGAGAAGCAGTTTGATGGCGAGGAAAACGCCATCGTGGACTTCAAGTATTCCAGCTCGCCCAAAATCACCTGGTGGTTCGATCATCACCAAAGCGCGTTCCTCTCGCCGGCGGACGCGGCTCACTTCGAGCAGGACCAGGGGAATCGCAAGTTTTACGATCCTGATTTCAAGTCCTGCACCGGCTTCATCGCCACCATCGCCGAGCAGCGTTTCGGTTTCGATCCCGCTCCCGTGGCCGATCTGGTGCACTGGACCGACATCGTCGACGGCGCCATGTATCCCGACGCGAAGACCGCGGTGGAAATGAAAGCGCCCGCCATGAAGCTGACCATGGTGATTGAGTCCGCTCAGGACTACAGCTTTGTGCCGCGGCTCATTCCGTTGCTGGTCACCAAGCCTCTGGGAGAGATTCTGGAAGAGCCCTTCGTCGCGCCCCTGTTGCCGCCTTTGCTCGAACGTCACCAGCGCTCGATCGCGGTGTTGCGTGAGCGCACCGAATCCAAGGATGGCACCCTGTTCTTCGATATCACCGATCACGATCTTGAGGGTTATAACAAGTTCGTGCCCTACTACCTGCATCCGGAATCGATTTATAGCGTGGGCTTGAGCAAAAGCAGCTTTCGCGTGAAAGTATCCGTAGGATCAAATCCCTGGGCGCCCTCGGAGCCGACGGTCAATCTGGCCAAGGTTTGCGAGCGCTACGGCGGCGGAGGCCACGCCCGCGTTGGAGCCATCTCTTTCGGCGTCACGGAAGAGGAAGCCGCCCGAAACACCGCGCGAGAAATCGCCGACGAACTTCGCGCCATCGTACGCCGCGAAGCAACGTAGCGCAGGCGTCTCGCCGGCCGTCGTGAGGGCATCGTGCCCCTACAGCGTGGCGGGCGGGACGGCGGCGCTGCTAGAGGCATCTGGCGAACACATTGAGCATTCCTCCAAACTCCGATCCTCTCATCCTGCGAGCGGAGCATCTGGGCCGAACCGTCCATGACAAAATCCTGATTCAGGACGCAAACTTCGAACTGAAAAGAGGGGAAGTATTGACCATCGTCGGGCCCAGCGGCTCGGGCAAGAGCTCTTTGTTGCGACTGCTCAACCGTCTCGACGAGCCCACCTCCGGAACAGTATTTGTCCAAGGGACAGATTTTCGCAACCTCGAGCCGCGAGAGCTGCGCCGCAAACTTGGTATGGTCACGCAGCGGCCGTATCTGTTTCCAGGCACGGTGGCGGAGAATCTACAATTCGGGCCCGCCCAGAGGGGCGAGACACTAGCGGGAGAAGCTATCGAAGAGTTGCTCAGCCAGGTCGGGCTGAAAGACTACGGCGGGCGCAACGTGGCTAACCTCTCCGGAGGAGAAGCCCAGCGCGTTTCAGTGGCGCGGACCCTGGCCAATTCGCCGCTTGTCCTTCTGCTCGACGAACCCACATCCGCTTTGGACGAAGCTGCCAAACTCGAGGTCGAATCTTCCATTCAGAAAGTTGTCCATGATCACGGACTCACTTGCGTGATGGTTACGCACGATCTGGCCCAGGCGTCCCGGCTGGCGGAAAAGGCGCTGCTGCTCGAGGCTGGACGTATTGTGCGTGCTGGTTTAATAGGCGAGGTGCTGCATGCTTAGACTGTTCTTCCACACCCAACTACAATTGGGCCTTGCCCAGGCCACCGTATCCGCGTTGGCGGCTTTGACAGTTGTCTTGCTGGCTCACCGGAGGCAAATTCATCTGGAAGCTGAAACCTTGATTGCGATGGCGCGGGGACTAGTACAGATCATCGCGGTGGGCTCAATTTTGGTTGTCTTGCTGCGTGCTCCCCGTTGGACAAGCGCGTTCCTGCTGGCCGGGATGATCATGGCTGCAGGTGCAACCTCTGCGCGGCGCGCCAAAGGCATACCCGATGCGTTTCGCGTCTCCGCCTGGTCCATCGCCTTTGGAGCCGGTTCCTTGATTGCCCTGATGACCTTCTTGGGCGTAATTGATACTGCGATCACGTCGCTGGTTCCGGTGGGGAGCATGTTGATTGCGAACGCCATGAACACCAATGGCCTGGCGTTGAACCGTTTCCGCTCCGACGTCCTGGCTCACGTGGGGGAAATCGAAACCGCGCTGGCGCTGGGGGCCGAAGCTCGAAACAGCGTCTCACCCTACGTGCAGGCTTCTTTTGAAGCCAGCTTGATTCCGGCGATAGATTCCCTTCGCTCTCTCGGCATCGTATGGATTCCCGGCCTGATGGCGGGCATGTTGCTCTCCGGCGCTCGACCGGTGTATGCCGCCATCTACCAGTTTGTGGTATTGGCTATGATTTTTGCTGCTTCGGGATTGACTTCGCTGGCCAGCACCATGCTCATTCGCGGCCGAGTGTTTTCGCCGGCGGAGCAGCTTCTGTTGCAACCCGGAAGATCGTAGCGGTCTTCGCATGGAAAACTTAGCCACATCGATCGTGGAGCAACTCAAAGCAGCAGCGCTGCGTCGCCGCTTGGCTGCGATTCGCGCCGTGGCATCGCTGGAAATGGCCAAGGGTCTGGTCGTACTTCTGTTGGGCTTTGGGGCGGTTTCGCTGGTGCATAAGGATGCCTGGGATGTCGCCGAAGCCTTGCTCAGGTTTCTGCACGTAGATCCCGACCATCACCACTACGCGCAAGTCTTCCTGAACCTGGCCGACAATGTCACCGACGCGAGATTGTGGGCGGTAGCGGCCGGGGCCACGGCCTACTCCATCGTCCGCTTCGTCGAGGCCTACGGGTTATGGCGAGAACTCGCCTGGGCAGAGTGGTTCGCACTCATTTCGGGAGCGCTGTACGTGCCGTTCGAGGCCTACGAACTGGTACGGCGGCCGACCCCGATTCATCTGGCTGTTTTGCTCGTCAATCTGGGAATCGTGTTCTACATGCTCTATCTGAGACTGTCAGCCCGAAGTGAGGTGGAGATAAGCGCTTAGCCAGGTGCGGAAAGGCTCTTGCTTCGAGCAACACCGGGAAGGGCACGAGTTTACTCGTGCCGCGATTCGCTGCAAACGGGTCCGGCGTTAGCCGCTGCGATTTGCTGTTTAAACCCGCGGGCACAGTTAGTGACGAATGTTCGAGAGGTGACATGAAGGATCTTCCCGGAAAGCGGCGCGTTTTGTCTGTGGTTGTTGAAATTGCCCTCATTGCAGCGATCCTGAGCCCACCCCTGCAGGCACAACAAATTTCACTCCAGGCTTTGGTCACACCTTCCACGACAATTGAGAAAGACGGCCATCCCGTCACTTTTGCCCTTCACGGCTTCATCGAATTCAAATCGCTGTCCGAGTTGTTCGCCTACATTGGGTCCCAGACTCAGCGCCGGCAGACCACGGGCAGCCTCGACGACGGGGCTCGGAGGGAACTGGCACGCGAATCGTTGCGCCGTGGCGTTGAGAGCCGGGTTGTCTCGATGACCGACGAACGTCCCCTGGAAACGCTGATGACCCACACCAGCGAGGAACTCCGCGAGGCCCTGGCGCAGGTGAAAGAGCCCGTGCCCCGCGGCTACGCCGAGGCGTTTCTGGCCGTGCAGGAGAAATGGAAACACTCGCTGAACTGCTGGAGCGCTTCACCGTCAATTCCGGCGCGGGTGCTGTCCAACTGGTACCCGATTGAAGAAGGAATCCAACTCTACGGCGCAACTTATGATTCCACTGAACATTTTTGGCAAGCGGTAAAGTATCACCCCGACGTGACAATCGCCGAACTGACGGATTTGCTCGGCGTTCTGGACCACCAAGACTGGCACCCCTGGCTCGCGCGCCTGGATGACGACCCCAAGCTGTATTTTCCCAATGCTTACGCGGTGGAATTCTTGCGCCACAACCTGGCCCCGGAACGGCTGCAATGGTTTCGCAACCAACTGGCCGCACACAGCCTGCGCCCGAGCGATCGCGCCCGCGTGACTCAGCAGCGCGGTGACACTCCCTTCCACTTCACTGCGTTTGAAGAAAAGATTCTGTGGGGCGACCTCGCCGATCTGTTGCACCTGGTCTACACTCTCTCTCCGCCAGACGATCCCATCCGAAAGACATTAGCCGAACATCACTTTGATGGCGTTTACTTGGGTGAGCGCCGAATGGGTTTCGTCAGCCAAGACTTCCGCTCTCTGATGCTGGAGGTCTGGAAAGTGAAATACCTGCAGATGCCGCGCTTCCGCGAAGTGATCAGATCAATCCCAATCGAGATTCGCCTTTCCCACTTCCTGAACGACGGCGACTCTCCCGATATTCCCATCCCAATCTACGTGGATTACTTGAACCAGATACGCGATCTTGCCCGCAAATAGCTCGCGATGCCCGCGCGAGACATGCAATGTGGGCGCGAGCGTCCCGCTCGTGCAGCGGTCAGCATCGTGCTCGTGATGAAGGGAGATGGCTAAAAGGCTCCGCGATTCCCAGTGAAGGGACGACGCGGAGCCTCTTTAGTTAGAGGGGAAGGCAATGCATTGTGCCAGTACATTTAGGCCTGGCCGGCAGAAAACGTCCGCGGTCGGTTTTCCGACAAGAAGCCATTGCCGCAGAAAATCCGCTCTTATCCGCTGAGAGCAGCCATGCGCTCATCAAACGCGGTCTGATCGTTTATCTATCACAATGTCAGCCGAGAATATTTGCATTGCATCGCTATCTCTGGCAGTTCGACTTTTCTTTGGCATAATCGGCAACTGAACGATGGTGAACGCACAATCCTCGCCGTGAAAGCGGCCGAGGGGAAGCGGCTGATGTACAAAGACCCCCTTGCCGAACGAGATGAACAGAAAGAAAGGCTACTCCCGGCCCCAAGGCAGAACGACTGAAGCTGAAGGGCAACTGGAGAGACCTGGTGAAGAAGTCCCTGTCCAAGAGGAAGGCAGCGGAGGGCTGGCCAAGATGAGGAAACTGTTGCTGTGAAGTCGCAATCACAATTCACTACGCGCCAAGGGCTAGCCATGCTGGGAATCATAACAACCATCGCGATTGTCATCGTCTTGCTAAACATCCGGTTTTTGCTTCCCTGCGTCCGAACTGTCCGCAAGGTTTTGGGGATGTTTTGAGATTGGGCGATTGGAGCAGCCCACGACCTCTTAAATCTCGTCAAGGTTGCGTAAAGCTCACTTCCGTCAGCGGTTTACGCTCCGAACCGGTTGTGGGTGTAAAGGCGACTTTTCGACAGTGACTCGAAAGGCCTCGATGGCCAGCCCGGTGGATTTGAAACTGCACCACTATCACCCCGTCACGGCACCCCATAAACTGATGCTCCAAGGCGTATAATCCACGCCGCCATGAACAGAGCGCGTCAGGTCGTCTTGTTGCGCGTTCTAGGGGTCTTTTACATCGGACTAATACTAGGTGGCTTCGGTCTTCACTTCTGGACAGTTAAGATCGTTCACCATGTCGAAGGTCGCGGCTGGATTGTGGCGCTTATGTTTCCGGTGGGAGCCGAAATCTATTGGGCGATCAAGGAGTGGCGTGTGGTCGGATTCGCTAACCTCTACACCCTCGCTGTCATCGGCTACGGCATGCTCTGCCTACTCATGGCATGGGTGCTCACCATTCTAGAAAAAGAGTAAATCATTTCTGGTTTCATTTATGGTGTCACTTATCTATCCATCTGAGCTACGGGGCGTCACTTTCCGACCTGACTCACAGCACTCCAGAGTCGGCAGAATTGTCTCGCCCTTCGCTAAACTGAAGTGGCATAATGGGTTACATCGCAACGGCCCGTAGCTCAGATGGATAGAGCAGCGGTTTCCTAAAAGACCCCGCCTCATGCCTGCCTGTTTGGAAGCAATACTTTAACTTCGGAACTGAGCTGCGGTTTTTTGGGAAATGCCCCTGTTTGGCACTGTCTGTGCAATGGAATGTGCAATGAAAACAGGAGTGTGGTACTGCGCCAGATCAATGGCGAGAGGGCCGGAGGAAAAGGAAATAGAACAGAATCGCAGTCAAGGCACAAGCCGTGCGCGCGTACTGTCCCCGCTGTGTCTTCGCGGTCCAAAGATAGAGCGATACCCACGCTGCGAACGCGGTAAGGATCTGCAACCAAGCCGGCCAGTCTGTAAAGTTCGTGAGATTCATGGCAGGTCGCCAGGGCTCGATTGATTGTGGCAGCAAGAGGAATGCGGAACTAGAGCTTTCCGGACGTGGATATGACGACAGTCACATTGCGGGTTCCCGATTCGATGGCCGAGCACCTTACCTCGGCGCAGATGCGCTCCTGGCTGCTTGACTTCCTGCGGCGGCGGCCGCACTCCCTGCATCCCAATCCTGAACATTGGTCTTTGAGGAGGAAATTTAGGATAGTACGTTTCTCTTTCCTGCCGCCTCTTCCTTTGTACCGTCTACGTTTCTTTCTGCCGTGGCGGCTTTCCCAACTGGAATCCGCAATGCCCGACTGGTTTCCGTACCGCGCCCAGGCGATTCTCCGCCATTCCGACTACGGTGTAACGGCAAATTACTACGTAAAGACCGTGGAACAGGATGTCGTCGAAGCGATGGGACATGTGGAAAACGCGTGCAATGAACGTGCAATGGAGGCCCTCGCAGCGTTGAACGTCGCCGTTGTAAACTGAACTGGTAAATCGGGTTAGAGAACGAGGCCCCGTAGCTCAGATGGATAGAGCAGCGGTTTCCTAATCCTGCAAAAGCCGCGCCCAGCAAGGGTTTTCAAGGACTTAGGTTGGAGCTATTGCACCGAGTTTGGGGCTATTAGGGTATGTTTGGGGAAGACTTTGCAGTGGATTTTGCAGTAAGTTTTGCTTCGACCTCAAACACACCGGCAGTACACTCAAGCAGCAAAACTTTTCCAGTACCTCCAAGGGTAACCTGCCGTGGTCCTGTGTTTTCAGTCACGGTAACCAGCCATTCAGGCCATTCACAACGGCCTCGGGATTGCACATACTGCGAGCGTACCGAACCGCCAGGGCACTGAAACGAGGCGCTAAGGCGGAGTCGGATGATTCGTAGTTCCGTAGTCACGGGCAACAGCCCGGAATTAGGCCATCCCCGCCAAAGGGGATGAAGGCGCGGTCCGCAGTAGCGGAGTGCCGCGACCCTAAGCTTCATCGGTGTGCCGGTATAGATGCGCACCCAACGGAGAATCTTCCTAGGACATCAGGGAGACCTCCGTGTCCGACCAGCCAAAGCTAGTTCTAAACCTGTCCGAAGCCGCCGAACTTCTCGGCATTAAACCTTCACAACTTTACGAGCACACAAGAGCCCGCGCGCGTGCTCGTCAACGCATACCCATTCCGTACCTTCGCTTGGGAGGCCGCCGTTTGGCGTTTCGTCGCGAGTCTCTCGAGAGGTGGATTGTTCAGCTCGAGAGCGAAGCCGCGGAGGTGCGGTCGTGACAAGCGATTGGGCTAAGGGTCACGCTACCGTCAACAATATCAGTCTGTCGAGGCCGCGGAAGACTCGCCGGCCTACACCGCTTTCGCACGCGGCGAACTTCCGGCAGATGGCAGAACGCCAACGGCGCACTTCAGCCGAAAAACGTTGCACTCGCTGCTTGGGTCTTCTCTGGAAGGGCGACGGTCGTTGCCCTTGCTACAACGGCGGCCTCTTCGACAAGCTCTGGTTGGTGCTCCAGAATATGCAAGAGTGGCGGGGACGGGAGGCGAACCGCGCATCCAAGATTGCGGGCATCCGAGCAGAGAACGACCGCCGCGAAAACTTGATGGCTTTGCGCCGCCAGGAACTCGGCTACAAAGCAATC